>Ga0208134_1000992_pt1 | contig 17348 bp, 9 predicted proteins | sample VirMetDEL_Mar_31_FD_184515 | JGI IMG/M metagenome (GOLD analysis project Ga0208134, IMG submission 184515) | Aqueous microbial communities from the Delaware River and Bay under freshwater to marine salinity gradient to study organic matter... | ecosystem: Environmental > Aquatic > Marine >... | reverse complement strand
CTTCATTTTCTTTATTAATTTTTTCTACAATTTCATTAAACTCTAACTCTGTTAATAAAGGCTTGTATGTTCTAGATAAATCAGAAATTATACCAAAAACTTCATTTTCCCATACATCTTTTGATACAACAAAATCTTTGTCTGATTGCCACTTTCTTTCGTTTAATAAAATAACACCAGCATTGTTAATTAAAAAATCTCCTTGAAACTTTGCATAAGCTCTAGGATTTTTTCTATTAATTATCATTAAATCTTGAATATTTTTATTTTCCGCTGATATTTCTTGGTTAGTTCTTTTGCCGTATATAGCATCTCTACTGTCAACCATTATTTCACCTGACGACTTAGACATTAACGCAGTTTTTTTACTAACTATGTCAATATCATTATACACATATGTTAATGGATTACCATCTTTATCTAAAAACCAATCAACAGCTTGTTGTTCGTATCCAGTTCTTACACCACCTCTATTTATTTCTCTTATAAAGCTTAATATATCAGCGTTTGACAAATCTGTTTTTAACACATCTTGAAACGCATCTTTTAAATTGTTTAAACCATCTATACCTTCTTTACTAAAATCTTGAGCTCTATATTCAAACATAGCATCTGAAAGATATGGTATATATTCTTCTCTACCTCTATCACTTAAAGGATAATATTTTCCTTTAATAACTTTGAAATCTACGCCGTATTCCAATGTTGCATCTGCTCTACGTAAAATGTTTTCTTGAATTTGTAAGTTAATAAACTCGGGATCAGCAAGTAATAAGTCTTGCACTTTGTTAATTAAATTTAATTTATCAGAGCTCGGTATGTTATCATGTGTAGCGTGTATGTCTTCGTGACCAAATACATTACCAGCTAAAAGCGACGCGTCCATCTTGTCTATGTTACCGTTTGTATTTTCTTGTGAAACAATAATTAATTTTCTACCATTAATTTCTAAACCAGTGTAAATACCATTTGCCTCTCCACTAGTTATGCCTTCAACCATACCTGGATCTAAATTTTCAACACCGTATTCAATTTCTAAAAAATTTAATAAATCTTTATTATTATCAAAAACCTTATAATACCTGTCTGAATTTGGATCTTGATTGTGTTTAGTTGCAGTTTCTTTGTTTTGTCTGTTTTTCCAAGCCTTTACCTTTGCTCTTGCAATGTCTAGGTTTGTATTTTTTTCAGCATCTATTAAATAATCTAATTGCTGTTTATTGTTTTTATAAGCTTCAGTTTCTTTATAATCTTCTCCGTACTTTTCTTTTATTCTTTTATTTTCGGTTTTATTGTTAGTAAAGTCAATATCTAACTCAGCTAGATTTTTTAACTTTTCTTTTATAACTAGTTTTGCTTCTGGATCTTTTGTCCATGCTAAACCACCATATTCTTCACTTCTTAGTAATTCGTTTGTTTTGTTTAAAACATCTAATTGTCTTTGGTATGCTTCGTCAAATACTTGTGTTTCTTTTTGTAGCTTTTCAATTTCACGATTTATAGTGTTAGTCATAGCTTCAGGACTACTCATGTCAAACACAGCATCATAAGTGTTTTGAGCAGTGTTAACAACAGTGGTTACACTTCCACCAAGAGCAGGGGCTGTTAGTATAGTTGTTTTAAAAACCTCAGCTACATCATCTAATGCTTTTTCTATATTAAAATAACCAGTACCACCATAAACACCAGCTTTTGTTGTTGCCTCTTGAAATATTTCAGTTGGAACCTCTACAGCAGTTGTCTGAGCCATAACTTTTGCTATGTTACCACCTTGCTTTATAGCGTTTACATAATAACCTTTTCTTATTTCGTTAAATAGCTGCGCTGGCATTATCTTTAGCTTAGACGCTTTAAATATTATAAAACCATCACTGGCAATTTCTAAACCGGCATTTACCAAACCAACACCAGTAGACATATCTTCTATAGATTCAGAAACACTACCGTCTTCAATAATTTCAATCATTTCTTCTGGTGTAGGATTTCTTCCGTATCTTTTTTGACCTTCTATAATAACCATTTCTTCGTAAGCGCCAGCACCTTCTAAAGCATAAGTATACATACCACCAGTAAATATACCACCAACCATATTCATCATTTGCTTACCCATTTCTTTTTGCCATCCATTTAGCGATTGATAAGCTTTGTCTGTAGTTAATTTTGATATTTTATCTTGATACTCTCCTGTAGCAATAATATTTTCCAATATTTTCATATTGTATTTTGCTTCCATCATTTTTAATCTATCTAAAAGAGGTTCTTTGTCGTAATAACCAGCTAATAAAGATAAATCTTCTTCACCAATCTTTAATATTCCTGGAAAATATACCTTACCATTTTTTTCTTGAGGCGTGTCTAAATCAAAACCGCTTAAACTAGGTAGCTCAGTGCCTTCTATTAAAGCAGTTTTATAATCCACAATAGCTCTGTAATCTTTGTTTAATCCAATTCTACCTATTACCTTGCTCGCTTTTGGTATATGCAAGGCTGCTTGCTCCCAAATTCCTTCTAAAAAATCACCTTTCACGTACCAAGGTATTATTTCGTCTACCGCTTCGTCATTATTTATTACAGCTATATTTCTATTAAAAACACTACCAACAGCTGTTGAATTAGTGTTAATAGCTGTTAAATAACTATCGTTGTTTTCTAAAACTTTTGTTTTAATTTGTTTTGATTGATTTTCAAACTCTAACAAAGCTTCTTGTGGATTTAGTTTTCCAGAAGCAATATTTTCTAAAAGAACTGATGTTGCTTTTTCATATTCACTTTTTAACTCTGCAGTTATACTTTGAACAGCTTCTTGACCTTCAGGAGTTTTATGATACTGATCCATTAATTGGTCAAATGTATCGTCTCTGTGTTGTAGCATTTGTTCTCCAGACAACTCGCTTACATCTAAAAATCCTGTTTGATCTTCATTTGCTATAGTTGATTGGTTGTTGTAAGCATAGTCATGACTGGCATCATACATATCACCGTCAAACAAACCTTCAAACTCTTCTGTTTTATTTTGCTTAGCTTGATTTGCTATGTTTTTTAATTCATCAACAACAATTTCTCTAGGTTTTCTTACACTTGGGCCAGTACCAACTTTATATCTATTGCTGTCAACTTCAATAACATCAGCACCGGGTACAGCGTCATCAAACTCTATACCTAATCCATCATAATACTTTCTACCTTTTTTAACTACTTCGTCTTCATCTTTTTCTAAATCTGTTTTAGTTAGCTTAGGATCTTTAGGCGCTTTTATTTTTACTTCAGGATATAGTTTACCAAAAAAGTTTTCTTGATCTTTTTCTTTTTTTATTTCTTTTTGTATTTCTGGTATTTTTTCTTTAATCACATCTTCAGGCACACCGTCTTTCTCCATATTGCTTATGACTTCAACTAACTTGCTTTGCTCGTCAGTTAAAACAGGTGGATCCATTATTGCGCTTTCGTTTATTTCTTCAGCCATATTAAGATATTGAATATTTCTTTAATAATTGTTTTGCAGTCATTTGACCAGCTTCAGCAAAAGCTTCGTCAGTTGCTTTAGCCATGTTATGCTCTGCTTGTAACTTTCTTTTTAACCAAAAACTTACTTCTTGTTTTAATCTATTTTCATCAAAGCCTGGGTTATCAACATCTGCCCAGCCAAGATCTTCGTCAGGACGAGCTTCTGCATATTGATCTATAAAAGATGGTCCAGCAAAATCATCCCAAGCAAATGCTAGTATGTTTTCTTTTGAATCTAACAAGCCGTTTACAACAACCTCAGCGTGGTAAGCGTTAAATGGTTTTCTGTTTCTAGAGTTTTCACCTTGTTTTACGGCTGCTTTTCTAAAATCAGCAAACTTACCTTCTGGCTTCATAAAAACATCTTTAAATATTTGACTAGATTTTACAACTGTATTAGGTTTGTTAGGATTTTTAAAGTCTCCAAAAGCAAATTCTACATCATCAAACTTTGTATCACCACCAACTGTAGTTTCTGGAAGTGGTAATATCATTCTATATAAATCATCTCTTTCACTAAATATAGCGTTTTGCATAAACTTATTTTTACCAGAAGATCCTTTTGAAAAACTACGTCTACCAGCTTCACCACCACCGTTGTTTTCTATCCACTCTGACTTTTTTTCTATTAAATTATTTACTTTTTGCGTTAATCCTCTTAACGTGTTTATCGAGTCATTTACAATTTTAGAACTACCTTCTTGATCAACGTACATGCTAGCTTGGTCTTTTAATTGCTTAGCATAGTCGTAAACTCTAGAGTTTGCTTGAGCACCTAAAACATCTAACTTTTCATCACCAACTAAACTAGTATTGTCTATGTAAGTATCTACATCTCTTTCTATGTTTGGATTTTGCATTTGAAGATCTGTTAAAGGATCATATGTTTGTTTTACAGGTGAATTACCTAGCATTTTAGCTGGAGAAGGAGTGTAGTCATAATCACCAGCCATACCTCCACCACCCGGAAGCGGTTCGCCGGCGTTAGGACCTGTTCTATAAGTAGCTTGATTAGTAACTCTATTTAAAGTATCTGATGGATATTTTTCGTTAAACTCATCTATAGACATTTTTTGACCGTTAACCTCAATTGTGTTTGGGTCTCCTTTATAATATTTTGATCTAACCTTTATTCTTTGTGCTTTTTGCTCTTCAACAGCTTTTTCTTCAGGAGATAAATCATCAGGGTATTGATTAAACTCTTCTTCAACTTCATCAGCTATTATCTTTTTTTCTTCTTTCGAAGGTGGTGTCTTTGTTTCTACTTCTTTACTTTCTTCTGTAGTTTCCCCTGCTGGAGTTTCATTGTTATCTTGTTGTCTTTGTTGTTGTTGTAATTTTGCTATTTGAGCCTCAAGAGATTTTATTGTGTTTGGATCAGTGTTCTCTTGCTTGTTTTCTTCTTTTTTCTCTTCACCGCCTAAATAAGATTTAGTAAGACCAACTGCAGCTGTTCTCGCCATAGGCTTAAACATAGCGTCAACACCTTCAACCCCCATCTCAGGTATTCTAGTGCCACCACCAGTTCTAGTGTATTTATTTACACCTTTATAGTTTTCTATTAAAGCTTGATTTATTTTTAAAGGACTAGTTTTTTTCTTTTTCATAATTGTATTTTGTATTTACCCTTGTTCTTTTGGAGTAAGAAAATTCTGAGCTTGTTCACCAAACGCCCCTGCTTGCCCAAAACCAATTGCAGAGCTACCAAGGTCACCGATACCACTAGCAATCATTTGTGTTGCTCTTTGTCTAGCTTGATCAGATTCTTTTGATCTTTGCATTGCCATGCCAAATAAAGTTTCTGTTTTATCTTTTTTCTGACCTCTTGAATATACATCACCCTCTCTTTCCATACTTTGTATTTTACCAGCCATTGATCTTTCCGCTCTTTGATTTGCAGCCTCTTGCTGTCCTATACTGGCTGAAGCCTGTCTTGCTTGTTGTGAACCAGCATTAACCATAGCTTGTATATTACCAGCTGTAAAGCTACCGCCTTGCTGTATACCACCAAGCATGTTAGCTTGTTGTTGTTGAGCCATGTCTTTTTGAAACTGGGCTTGTTGTTGGTTAACAGTCAAGTCCTCCATAGTGTTTTCCATGTTTAAATACGGGTTGCTAGTATCTAAACTTTCGTAAGCATCTCTTCTTTGTTGAAGCTCTTTGTTTGCAGCTTTTTGCTCTTGTATTCTTTTTTTACGACCAGACAATGCCATGCCTATTTTTGTTAATCCCGCGGCAGCGGCTACTCCTGCTATTAAAAAACTCATATCTTATTTATTTTTATTAATGTAATCTTCATATTCTTCGTAACTTCTTGAAACTATTTCAGCTTCTAACTCATTTAAATCTTGTGTGTTTGTTGGGTTTTTATGTATATTGACAAATATACTATTTTCAACAGCGTATATAACTCTTTTTATTCCAGGTGAACATTTAACATAGCATGGTGCAATGTACTCTTCTACTGCCTCATGTGCGTGCACAACTATATGTCCTGTTAATAAAAACCAAACATGCTCATGATTGTGTATAGCACCAACAACCATAGAATCTTTGTTCATTTCCATCTGCCTAACGTATATACCATCTGCAAAACTATGTTTTAAAGGAAACAACTCACTTCTAACTACTTCACCGTTATTACCTATAATGTTTTTATTATCAACATTTTTAAGTAATTGGTCTTGTAGTTTAATTATTTTTGATTTTGTAACTACCGAATTATCAGGCATATAATATAAGTTAATTATTTATATTATAGTTACACTTTTTAACGTTTATTTACTACTTTCAAAATAATCAGACCCAACAGAATATAGTTCTGATTTTATAAAAGATGAATTAACAAACTTTGTTTCAGCGTAATACCCAAGCACACTTGTTAAATTTACAGTGTTGTCTTTAGAAAAACTAATAAAATCACTGCTTGTTGGCAGCTGACTACTAGTTAAAGTTGTATCACAAACTAAAACCCACTGACCATTTGTTAATGTTATAGATAATATTATTCCTATTTCAACAATATCTGATTGTGCTGACGTGTTAAAACCAGCTATAGATGTTGTTGGGCTATAGTAAGCGGTATCACCTACTTGGCAAGAAACGTTTAAATCTACTGTTGTTGGAAATGTTAATGTTATTTGTGGCATATTATGATACGTTAGTTATTGAATCTAGTGCTAATGTGTATTTTACATTTGCCGCTCCAAGCGTTTGAACAGTAATAGTACCTCCAATTGTCATTCTGTCTTGATTTGTTTCTTCTAAAACACTTGAATGCGCTATGCTAAATCCTGACATAGCCCAATCCCAACCAGTGTCAGACCCAGAAGTAACACTCATTGCAGCAACAGCTGTAGCATCAGGAGCTTCTCCTATAGCGTCTACACTTGCAAACTGTTCTCCAGCATCACCAGTTATTTCTACTTTAAATGTGTTAGAGGCAGTGTCATTGTTTAACTCAGCAAAAGAAAATACTATATCACTTGGCATTGAAGCTGAAATATCACTTGCAGAAGCAAAGGCTAGTGTAAATGTTTTTGTTCCAGTGGAAGCTATACTACCTATGTTACCAGAAGATCCATCAACAATGTTTGTAGGTAATGTTGTTCCAAACCTACTGCTAAGCGTAAACGTATATGTAACTGTTGATGTTATTGCAGGAAAAACAATTTCATGTATTGTAACGCCTTCACTTCCTATTTCTCCGTTTATTTGTGTTGCTCCAGAGGTAAATGTATCACTACTATCATCGTATGTATTACTACCGTTTGATATAGATATAGAGTAAGTTGCACCTGCAGTTCCATACAAAGTCAAACTTCTTGTTTCACCGCCTTTAGCGTTTATTTCTTTATTAGTGTCTAAAACAACATTTGTTATATTACCAAAAAAACTTGTGTCTGGTATTGTTGTTATAGCTGGATTAACATCTTCAACCTCTCCACCAAGCTTTGCGCTTGATGTTATGTTCACCAAACCACCAAAAGGAGGTTGTGGCGCTAAAGGTGCTATACCGCCAGTCCCACCACCAGCTAATGGATATACAGTAGCTTGTGTTCCTACTATATATTCAAATAAAAATCCTAAGCCATAAGTATTACCACCAAAAGTTGGATCTAAACCAGAGCTCAACGGTGGGTTTGTATAATAAAACTCATAAACCCTTTCAGTTTCTTCACCATTAGTGTTAAAAACTTGACTAGTTATTATAGTTTGAAAATAAGGCAACCAATTAGATAAACCAAAAGCAGTAAACTGCTCTTGCTCTGTAATGTCTGTAAAATATCTACCACTAGTAGCTGTGAAAGTTTTTGTCATTAAAAGTGTTTGAACACCATCATCAACAAAACCAGATATATTATTTAAAGCTGTATTACTATTTGTTGACTGCGCAAGATTCATATTGCTTAAAGAAGAATTACCAACCACAGATAATGTGTAATCAGAGTTTGTTGGGCTTGTCCAAGTCTCCCATACCGCTGGGTATTGTATAGCGTTGTTAGCCGTTGCTGATCCATCAATGTCAATATTTAACGTAACATTTGCAGATGGCATTTGAAAAGTGTTTATAAAAAACACATAAACGTAAACAACGTTATTCGCTGTTACTGGAATATAAGAACTAGCAGTAACATCATAGTCATACTCGCTGTTAAACATAACAACATTTTCAACTTGATTAGGTAAAATTGTATTATTACCACCAGCGCTAGGAGCAATATAGTTGTATTGTACAGAGCTTAAATAATTACCAGTTGCTGGGTTTGTAACAGTTGTTGACGTGTTGTTGGTAGTGCTATCAGCAGTTATACCACCTATGGTAAAGTCAGAAGCATTTACAGTAAAACCAGCGTTTGGTGTTATAGTTAATATAACACTACCATTACCAGCTTGATTTGGTAAAGTTCCAAGAGCAACTGAATCACCATTTATTTCAGTTGTTATGCTTTGGCTTACTGTATAGTTTGTGTTTGCGTTATGTCCCATATTTAATGATCGTTTGGATCGTCTTGTACTGTTAGTGTGTAAGTGCTATTATTTGTTGTTGTTATTCGATTATTACATACACTCCATGTTATATCATCACGAACTGTCATTGCTGCAGCAGGAGTTACAAAAGCAACTTCAAACGTAGCTCCAGTTAAATTTGAATTAGCATCATAAACAAGAGCTGTTTGAGTTATAGTGTAATCAGTTACCGAAGTGTTTGTATCGTTAATAGTTACAGTTGCTGATGGTATTGCTGTAAACTTGTAGTTTGTGTCAGCTGTAAATTGTATCGTATAAACAGGGTTTATAGTTGTATTGTCAGGAGCAGCACCGTCAATAGTTTGTGTACCTGCACATCCATTTACTTGTTGAAAAGGATTTACTGATATAGCGCCAACAGTAGTAGTTGTATTTGCTGGTAAACTAGGGTTTACAGTTATAGTATGTGTAAATTTATAATCAGCAGCTGTAGCAAAATTAGGTAAGCAGCTACCTTTACAAGGCTGTAATATATTGTTCCACATGTAAACATTTGTTGCAATTGGGTTTGTAACCACTATACAGCTTCCATCGTCTTGCGTTGCTAATGGATTATAATTTAAAGCATTTGGATCAGTACAGCCTAATATAGGTGCTGGCCCGTCATGAGTTATTGCTGATGCCATACCTATACCTTGGTACGAAAACTCTCTACTATCTAGATTAGCTAATGTAGTTGTTTCACCATACAAGTAGTTAAACCACTTACCTTCTTTTTCTATAAACTCTTTTAATCTACTAGTTTGCATGTCAGTAATTATACTATCTACAAACCAACCTTTCTTTTCTTGTAAGTTATAAAACTCATTATCATTATAAGTAACACCGCCAATTGTTTCTGTTCTAAACAAATCTATATGTGATTGTGTTCCTTCGTAGTTTAGTGTGTTAAAACTTTTAACAGAACCTGGGTTATCATTTAACAATACTGTTACACTAGAAAATGCACCATTAGAGCTATCGGCAGTAACACCGTAGAAGTTGTTAGTTTCAGTATTGTCGTGGTGAAGATATATCTCTCCTTTTTTAAACGTGTAGTAATTATTGTCTAGACTTAAACCACTTTCTTTAACAAAAGATTTAAAAGATGGCCAACCTTTAGATTTTTCGCTATAACTTACTGTAGTATTTATTTTTGGCGTATAAACTATACCAGCGCCAACATTGTTTCCGCTTGGATTAACACCCTTGTCATGTAAAGTTAAATTGTATAAGTTTTTTCTTTTGTCGTAACTTCCTATCAAATCTGATGCTAGTGGTAAATTATCTCTAAAATAATCTTCCATACCTTGGCTTGATATTAAAGTTAAACCATCTTTAGATAATCTTAAAACAGCACCTCTTGCTTTGTCTGCAAAATATACCCTAAAATTTTCTTGTGCAAAAGACTCTGGGTTTTTTGATATACCAAACTCACCACTAAAAGGTTGTGCCGTGCCTAAAACTCTATTTGTAGCTGTTAAGTTTACATTACCATCAGCGTTAAATAAAGCATCTTTATTAGCTAGTATTTTTAAAACTTTATCTTCACAGAAAGCAACAACATTATCATCTCTAGTAAATAGTTTTTGTATTGATCCGTATTGAGTGTTTAAGTCTTTTGTAATACCACTAGAAGCTATAAACTGATTTAAATTGTTTACACCATTCATAGAGTTGTAAATGCCAGAAAATATTAATCCTGACTCTCTTTGCTCTTCGTTGTATTGCTCTGCTAAAACTGTAGATGCTTTAACGCCTTTGGCTAAAGTAACTTGATTAAAATCATCTCTAATTCTATCAGACTCTACACCTTGAGGAAAACTAAAACAATTGCTGTAAGCCAAAGTCATTCTCTGATTACTAACATCTTTGTACATGGTAAGTCCAGTTGCAAATGTAACACCTAAAACATTTGTAGATGCTGTTATAGCTTGAACTTTAGCCTGCACAGTCCCACCATCAGGTCTAGTAAATATAAGTATTTCACCTTGATTAGGATCAGCAACATTACCGTCTAGTGTAACAGTATTATTACTCCAGCTAAAAACTTTACAACCAGCAGAGACAGTTGCACCGCTACTAGCAAATACGCTAACTGTAGATCCAATAGGCGCAAACATTTCATTTGTATCTGAATTTAACTCTACCGGGTATGTAGCGCTAGCTTCATAATAAATATCTAATCCCACGTCTTCTTTTGGCTCTGTTTCCCAAACACCAGGATTATCTGTAAACTTAGCAGACTCTGTAGGGTGATTTCTTATAAGTTCTACTAAAGAGTTTTGCGTACCATCATGTCTTATATCTGTAGGGTAAAAACCACTAGAAGTTCTTACTATAGGTGGATTTACTTTTAAAGTCCATTTATCTCTATAAACTCTACCATTATTTCTTTTGCTACCTATTGAAATAGACGGTGTTGTTTGAAAATTTCTAATACCAGCCTCGTACCTATAATCTATTACTTCATAAACAGTTTCTTCAGGATCTGCTGCAAATCTAAACTTAGTACCTCTTTGAAACCACTCTTTTGAAAACTCATAATCTTCTGGTTGTATATCTTGACCGTGCTGGCTCCATAGTTCAGGTGGATTATTATTGCCGTAACCGTCGTCTTCAAAACCTACCCAAGAAATATCAATTCTAGTCCCCATAGGTTCTCCAGCGTAACGCCATATACCTTTAGGTTCTTCAGCGCCGTTAAAGTTACCATACCCAGTAACTTTATTACCATCGTGTTCTACCAAACTACCACCAATACCTGTTGTTGAATAATTTTTAGTTGCATAAACACCTGTACCACTACTAGCTGGAGGGTTTGTAATAACAGAATCTTCATCAATAAAAAACCCACTACCATTTCCGTTCCTGTTGTATTTTATAAAACCATCCCAAAACTTGTAGCCGCCAAGTCCAGAATCTGTACAGTCATCTTCATCTTTACCCGCGTGACCAACAAAATCATAATTATAAACATTAATACCCTGTGCTGGCGTAGAATTAGCCATTGAAGCGTGTCTTGGATGATCTTCAACTGGTTTAAAATACCTAAGATTTCTTGCTGAATAAACAACAACATTGTCTTGCGATATGATATCTCCAATAATTTTTTCTCTTACTAATTGATCGCTTTCAATTTTAACAAAAAATCTACCATCAAACTCCGCTTTGTTTTCTACTTTGTACTGTATTAACTCTAAAAATAAACCAGATATTCTAGACGCATATGTTTGTGATGTTGAGGTAAATTCAAGATCATCACCAAGAGGTTTTGATAATCTAATTTTATAATTACCACCTTGACCGGTGTTAGTTATAGCTACAACTTCATACTCAGAGCTTTCATTGTTAGCGCTACGAACTTTTATAAAAAGATTATCTTGCAAATGAGGTGACTTGGTGTCTGCAGTTCCAGACGCATCAACTATAACCATATCACTATTATTCATTGCGGCATACGGAACCTCTATGTAATCAAAGCCCGGTAAAGGAAATCCATCACCTCCATTACCAATATGTGTTTTAGCACTATTATCAAACATGTCACCTAAAACTTTTCTATCTTTCTTTATATACTCTGGAGCTTCGTTTTCTATAGCAAGTACTTTGTATCTAGCTTTGTCATCAGCAACAGATGCGTTGTTAGCGTGTGATTTTTTTAATATTAAATATGTTTCTTCGTCAACTTTATTTCTTTCTGAAGAAGGAAAACTTATCCAAATATTACCATCTTTAGCGTTGTACCATCTGTCCATTGCTAAATTATAATATTCGTTAGAAGGTTCTTTTACATAAAACTTAAATGCTTTAGCCCATGTTGGGGCTGGGTTTGTAAGTTTAGCTCTTAACTTTGTAAAATTATCACTAAACACTTTACCAACTCTTTTAAAACCTTTTTCTGGACCAACTAAAACTGGTGTTTCTCTTCCGTACTCATCTAAGTAAACTACACCAATTTGATAATCTCTTAATGACTTAACAGATTTTTGAGCAAAGTCCTTGTAGTTGGCAAAAGAGTTAACCTCTAAACTTGTTTCAATATCTATAATCTCATCAACATTATAATTTTGAGTATAGTTGCCATATAAAAGTCTATTACCAGTTATTTCTTGCGCTTTTGCTTTTCTAGGCACAACATCAAAAGGTCTTAAAAATTGATCAGAAGGTAACACAGCATGAATCATTTCTGTGTCAATAACTATTTTACCTCTAGCATAAGCTCTGTTTATAAGGTCTGGCCAAACAGGATGCTCGTCTTTTGATGTTATAGTTTTTACAGTATATATGTTTGTGTTGTTAGATTCTTTATATAAAATATCTATTGCAATAACATCACCAGGTCTAGCGCTACCAGCCTCACCAGGTTCTGGTACATATTTTTTTAAACATAAAGACTTTAGCCTATTAACCATACCTAAATTATGACCTTTTTTAGGTTCATAATCAAAACTTCCAGGTAAAAATGCTACTTCAGACCAAGGTGCAAATGCGGAATATTCACCGTCAGTATATTTATATCTATAACTAAATTTAGGAAATTTAAATTCAAATATAGAATCTTTTTGCTCTAGCAGTGTAAAGAACTGTTCACCACTAGCATTATAAACTAAGTCTTCACTTATTGATAATATCTCTGCTTCAAATATTCCAAGCATTAAATTATTATTGCTATGCCCAGTAGGTATTTGTGATATTTCAATTCTAACTTCATAATCAATATAATCTGTAGGTGTTACTGACTGATCATTTGTAATTATTATAATATCGCCTATTCTATAGTCAGGAGCTTGGTCAAAAGTAATTTGAACAGAATCTCCAGCTTGCATCATTGCCGTTGCACTTGTAAAAAATTGTATTGTAGCTTGAGCATCTGTTCTATTAGTAGCGCCAGTTATTGCGTTACCTCTGTTGTAAGATGTTCTAGACATTTCTAGCTCTAATGGTGTTTGTGGTGCTGGCCTAAGAACTGTTAAGTGAACTTCTTCAGCATAAACAGGATATGTACCTAATCTATTTGTAACAACGTTATAAGCTCCTGGAGGTCCGTCTATATCTTCTATAACCAATCTAGTATGGTGGTTGTAGTTATCTCCGTCAAAAGTAGTTGTTGCGTTTGTGTTTAATGTTACACTACCACCAGTACCTTTTATTCCTCTTGTAATATTTAATTTTTTTGGTTCTGAATTACCATCAGTCCAAAATAACATATCGTCAACTACGTTTATACCAGTAATAAGATGATTTCTTGAAAAGTTTAAAACTCTTTCAGCTGTAAAAATTACTTGTTCACCAGCTATTGTTTGAACAGCTCTGTTTAAAGTTATTTTAAAACCGTATGTTGCGTCATACTCTACGTTTTCAACTATAATTTCATTTAAACTATTTGAACCGTAAAACACACCGTTAAACGTACCGGTTATACGCATACCTTTTCTAATACCAGATATATTGTTAGTTGCAGTGCTACTACCAAGATCTATATATAAATATTTAACGGCACCACCATTAGACGTTCCTATTGAAGATATAACTTTCCAAATATCAACAAAAACGTATTTATTTGTTTCTGTTTTAGGATCGTACTCAACAATCATGTCTTTAGTAATACCGCTTGTAACATTAGCTTCATCGTTGAAAACCATCCAATAAACTTTGTTATTCTTAGTGTCTTGTATAGATCCAACAGTAAAAGCTGTGCTTGTGCCAGTTGCTGATTTTAAAGTATTTCCTAAAGTAGTTTGTATAGTACCAATGTTAGAATCTTCTGAAGTAGAAACCTCAATATTCATAGCATCTCTATACTCGCCGTTAGGAACTAATCTTTCGTCAAGGTCTTTGTTCATACGACCTTTAGTAAAATTATGCTTTAACTCAGCCATATATTAGTGTTTTATTTGTTTAGATTTACCTCTCATAATTTGAGAAAGCTCTTCTAATTTTAAATTTGATAGTCTTAATTTTGCAACTCTTGCCGAAGCAAATTTTTCTTGTTTAAATCTTCTTACAACATTTTCATTTACCGCTGATCGAGTAGATAATAACGCGTAAGCTATGTGTTTGTACAATGCATCTTCTGCAAATTTATGTATTTGCATTTCAGCATCTGTGCCTAAGCTGTCGCTTATGTATTTTAAAGTTATAGTTTTTCCAGCAACGCTAGAGCTAAAGTGTATTTTACCAGCAAGCTGGTCTATATAAAAAGATCCGTTAGCTTGAGCATACTGAGGATCAATACCAAATCTTTGACCAGTGTTAGGCCAATATCTATCATCTTGATAGTCATCAGTATTTGTTATAGGTGTATGTGATTTGTAAGACGTCCAAGTGTCTGATTCAGTTTCAAAATCTAACTCATTGCTATTTAAAACGTAATCACCATTAGCATCTTGTTTTATAGCTTTAGGATTTGATGTTTTAGAAACAGGGTAAAGTATACGTTCAATACCAGCGCTATCTTTCCAAGTTAGTTTAACATAGTTAACATAATCTTGCGGTAAAATCATTTGTAAAGTAGTTGGTACTTCTATTTCATGGGCTTTTTGAGACCTTAGTATATCATAACTCATTTCTGCTAAACCTCGTTGAGCATGAAAAGCAATATCTGTTCTTTTAACTTTAGGCAATAATTTATTTTCACCAACATAAGCTATTGTAAAATTGTTTATAATATCTTGCAGTGATACATATTGATAAGCACCAAGCGTTCCAGCTTGATACTGAGCTTGAGTTTGATTGTCTAGTAATCCCATTTATTATTGTTTTTCTTGTTGTTGGTTTTTAGCTTCCATGTTTGAAGCCACTGTGACTAGGCCTGGTTTGTTAATTGTAATACCAGATAGTTCTAATATGTTTATAACTAAGCTTTCTTCTTCAGAAGCGTGTAGTTCAAAATCAACAGCTAGGTTACCATTGTATAATGCTTTTTCATTTACAACTACATAAGCCCACTCACATTTTGTAGGTTTTTTAATGTAGTTAACACTAACATTATCCATACGATTACTTGCTGAAAAAGTTGTTGGGTATAATTCTATTTGATGATTTGAGTTAGCAGACCTAACATAAACTGGTCTTTCTAGCGTTGGAGCTGTTAAGTTAGAATTTAATAATAGATTTATTTCTTTTGTTGTTGCTCTTTCTACAACTACTGATGTGTCAAAAGAAGAGCCAAACTGAACTTGACCTAATCTATAAACATCTGCTGGTAATATACCTCTGTTACTAGTGTTGCCGCTTAAATCTTGACCATAAACTTCAAACAAACTTATTTTTTCTTCTAACATACTTACCATGTCAGAGTAAGAATTATCATTACCTTTTTGAGTTGATTGAAACTGGTGTATATCATAAAAATATTGCTCAAATATATTCATCTGAGCTTGATTAGCATGTAAATTAAATTCTTGAGGTGTTATATAACCTCTTTGTTCTTTGTTAGCTAAAGCTAAAACTCTTTGATATACTGTATCTATATTTACTGCCATAGTTTTTTATTGTAGTTTACGATCGCCCCGTAGGGCGACCGCTCTACAGTTTGATTATTTTAATTGTTTTTCTATATTTGCATAGATTTCCATACCTTCATCAGTCTTAAACCAAGCGGCTAAAGCTGAGTATGGATGTTCTTCAAAAGGAACGTTCATTAATTTTCTATCGTTAGAACCCCATAAGAAAGTTCTTTGATCATTAGAAATTTTTAGTATACCAAACTCTACAGCCTTTATACCAAAGTTTCTTAAATGTACGTTTTCATCTTCTGCTAACTCTAACAGTAAAGAAGGATTTCTAGTAGCAAATACTAATAAATCTCTTTTAAGTTCAGCAGAGCTCATCTTAGATACCTTAGAACCTAACTCAACACGCATAACTGCTTCAGCTGTACTTAAGTCCATGTTTCTAGCTGCTAATATCGCGTCTGCTTGCATTTCTAATTGATCTATTTGCACAGAAGCTTCTTCAGATGGTTTGTATTCATAAAACAATTTATCTCTTAATGGATGATACAAAGATAATAGTTTTTGTAATACTGTTTTGTTTTTTGGAACAAACAAAGCGCCATTTCTAAACACAACGTGCTCTAATCTTTGGTCACCCTTCATTTCATCTACAAATACTGTTTTTTGATTTTTTGTATATTTTAATTCTCTTTCATAACCTTTTTCTTCATCAAAATGATAAATGTCAGAAGATTTTATAATGTATGATAAAGGAGTTTGACCGTTTTTTAAATAATACAATCTATCTTTTATTTCCCAAGTTGGTTTTTTAGGTTCAACTTTTACTTTAGGTTTTGGTGTTTCAACTATTGGAGTCTCAACAACAGGTACCTCCACCTCTTGTGTTTTTTGTTTTTTTGCCATAATATAATATATAATAAAATTAATAAATAAAAGGACCGAGGCCGAAGCCCCGGTTCTTTAAAATAAACAGTGCTTATTTCATTAACATGAAATTGTTAGCACCTTGTGTAACTAGACATCTTTCTGATAAGAAATGAATCTGCATTGCATCTAAAGCAGATGTAGCAGCTCCAACAGAACCAGTAACCCAAGTTTTCATTCTTCTATTGTCAGTTTGAGAAGCTCTATATCTAACATGTAAGAATGGTCTTTTTAGGTTTTTACCTAATTGTTGGTCATAAACATTTGAAGTACCAGCTGGGATAATAACCCCTCTAATAGCTCCAGCAGCGTAAGCATCGTTTATACCACCTCTTGTAGCTTTGTCATTTAAGTATCTAAAGTCAGACTTGTAGAAATCGTAAGATCCACGTCTGAAACCAGAGAAACCTAAGTTTAATGCCATATCTTCAGAGTTGTTGAATACACCGT
>Ga0208134_1000991_pt1 | contig 17359 bp, 9 predicted proteins | sample VirMetDEL_Mar_31_FD_184515 | JGI IMG/M metagenome (GOLD analysis project Ga0208134, IMG submission 184515) | Aqueous microbial communities from the Delaware River and Bay under freshwater to marine salinity gradient to study organic matter... | ecosystem: Environmental > Aquatic > Marine >... | reverse complement strand
AGAGTATCAAAGAAACTTAGGCTTGCGTGTTCATCATTCTAACCTGTGTTCAGAGATTACTCTGCCCACGAATGAAGAGAGAACCGCAGTATGTTGTCTTTCTAGTGTGAATTTGGAAGAATATGAAAGCTGGAAGAATATTCCCGAGTTCATTCCCGACTTAGTTCGTATGCTTGATAATGTATTAGAGTTCTTTATTCAGCACGCGCCTTCTTCTCTTGAGAAAGCAAAGTATAGTGCGATGAGAGAGCGTTCAATCGGTCTTGGAGCAATGGGTTTTCACGCCTACCTTCAACGGCATAACATTGCTTTTGAAAGTGCGATGGCGAAGAGTTTTAATATGAGAGCTTTCTCCCATATAAAGTCTTCCGCACTTGAAGCCAGTCAGCAGTTAGCTGCTGAGAAAGGAGAGTGTCCTGATGGAGTCGGTCATGGAATTCGTAATGCCCATCTTCTTGCTATTGCCCCTAATGCTAGCAGTAGTATTATCTGCGGTAACACTAGTCCAAGCATTGAACCATATCGTGCAAATGCTTTTACCCAGAAAACAAAGTCTGGAACAAGTCTTCTGAAAAACGAATACTTGGAGCATGTTCTTGATGAGATAGGAATGAATAACGACGAAGTGTGGAAAGATATTATGACACACGGAGGCAGCGTTCAACATCTTGATTTTCTCGATACTTGGACGAAAGATGTATTCAAAACAGCCGTTGAACTCGACCAGCGTTGGGTTGTAGAGTTTGCAGCAGACCGACAGCAGCATATTTGCCAATCACAATCTGTAAACTTATTCTTCCCAGCAGATGTAAGTAAACAGGAACTACACAATGTTCATATGCTTGCTTGGCGTCGTGGTATGAAAACTTTGTATTACGCTAGAAGTGAAGCATACAAACGTGCAGAAGTAGTATCTGACGAGAAATTAAGAGATTTTATATTTGACGACGAAGATTCGTGTCTAGCTTGTGAGGGGTAGTTTATGGTTACAGATGAAAGAAATTATTACAAACCGTTTCAGTATAACTGGGCGTATGAAGCGTACAAAACGCAGCAGCATCTTCATTGGATGCCTGAAGAAGTTCCAATGGCAGACGACCTTAAAGATTATCGTTCTTTGGATGATAGTAGTAAGCGTTTGCTTGGACATATCTTTCGTTTTTTCACGCAGAGTGATGTAGACGTTTGCTGTGGATATGCGAAGCATTATCTGCCTACGTTTAAAGCTCCTGAAGTACGAATGATGTTGTCTGCATTTGCAGCAATGGAAGCCGTTCATCAGGACGCATACTCTACTCTTCTAGAGACCCTTGGGTTTCCTGAAGAAGAGTATCAAATGTTTATGGACGTTCAAGAAATGTCCGATAAGCATGAATATTTGACTAACTTTAGCATGGACAGTAAGAAAGATATTGCTAAAACTGTAGCAGTATATAGTGGATTTACGGAAGGAGTACAGTTGTTTAGTAGTTTTGCTATTCTATTGAACTTTCCGCGCCACAATCTTATGAAGAATATGGGCCAGATTGTTACCTGGTCAATTCGAGATGAGAGCTTACATGTTGAAGGAATGTCAAAACTTTTCAGAACTTATATTCAAGAGAACCCTGAAATATGGAATGATGAATTAAAGTATGAAATCTATTGTGCTGCTGAAAGAGTAGTAGAACTAGAAGATGCATTTATTGATGTTGCTTTTGGGGCTACCGAAGTAGAAGACCTATCAGCGGCTGAAGTAAAGGCATATATTCGATATATTGCTGACAAAAGACTCATGGGTCTAGGTATGAAGAAGATTTTCAATTCAGAAAGCAACCCTCTTCCTTGGCTAGACTATATGGTAAACGCAGTGGAGCACACGAATTTTTTCGAAAATCGTTCCACAGAATACGCCCGAGCCAGTACTACTGGTAACTGGCAAGACATTTTTAAATAAGGAACCTTATTATGACAACTGAAGTTCAGGAAAAACCCACCCTCGTATTAGACGGTGAAAATCATGTTATTGAAGACCTCTCTGCCAAAGCTAAGTATTTGGTGAGTCAGTTGCAGGATCTTCAGCAACAAGCTACTCAAACGTCTGCACGAGCAGATCAGATTGAAGTAGCACGACAAGGCTTTACTACTCTTCTGAAAGAAGAAATTGCAAATCCGCAAATGGACGAAGCACCTCCTGCAGAGGGTGAAATAGTACAGTAAAACGAAAAGGGGCCTTTAGCCCCTTTTTTATTATGTTGCGTTAACTATTACGCCAAGTGCGATTTTATGCGCTACTCCTGCACCAACTTCTGCAATACGAGCATCTGTTGCTGCCTCATCGTAAGTACCATCTGCTGCAAAGCAAACGTTTACCATACGACTGTGAACTGTGGCTGGACTAGTAGAGTCTTCTATAAACCTGACTAGAATATCTGTGATGCCCGTTAAAGTTTCGCTAATAGTTTCGCCTTCATTATCTGGATCGGGCATTGTCTGCACTCGAGTTCCGTCGAAAGTTTCCTCTTTTATATATGTTATTGCCATTTTATTTCTCCTTAATTAAAACAAGCGGTATGAATCGCTTGAACTTTTGCATCCTCGCCGGATACATCACTGTCTGCTAAGAATACTGTTTGAGTATTATCGTTATAGTCGATAATTAATTTATCATCATTATCGTCCGTGGGAGTATCAACTCCTTCATAGAAAGTTGCTGTTCTCATTGTGGGCATTATTGTTTCTCCTTCATTTTATCTATCTCTTGTTTCAAGTCTTTAACTTGCTGTGTTAATTCTTTTACTGCTTCTACAAGTAGTGCAGTAGTATTACCATACTTAACTCCATATTGGTCTACGTCTTCCGCATAAGTTACAAGCTCCGGCACTACTTCATTTACATCTTGAGCAATAAAACCAATCTCTTTATTTTTCTTTTCATCATCGATTTTATTATAATAAACACCTGTTAGTTTATTTACCTTCTCTAAAGCTCCATCAATCTGTACTATATTTTCTTTAACTCTGCGATCTGAGTAGGCTGTAATGTTGTGAGTAGCATAAATCGCCCCAGAAACATACAAGGAGTATGAGGAAGATGTTGTAGAGTCATTAATAGCTAAACATGTATTGCCTCTGTGCCAGTAATGAGACCATTTACCACTTGCTTGATGGTAATCTCCTCCGTTACCTGAAGAATCGTACATGCCGATGACAACGGCACCTCCATTGTGCAGATAAATGCCGCTGTAGCCGCCTCGCGAGCCGTCGATTCGCCAAGTGCCGTAACTGGTCGCGGTGTTTGGGTACCAGTGAGCACCGTTGGTGGTACCTGAATAAAGCCCTGTGCCTCCAATGCTCGTCCAGTTATTAAGTTGTGAGTATCCATTTGAGGCTAATTTATGGATTGTGCTTGCGCCGCTTTCTGCAGCATTAGCACCATCAAGTAAATCTGCATCAAGACCAGAACCTGAGCCGTCGTTACCGTCTGTCCAAATCTTCTGCCAAGCATAACCTGAACCGCCGTTTGCCCACCAACCTCTTAGAAATGTTAATGCTGGATTACCCGCCGACATAAGCATCTGCATACCATGATGATAAACACTACTTGATGAATAATGCAGTGCTTGGAAACCATTAAAATGAGATCCGGATGGCGGTTTTCCTGCTCCGCTATTCCAGTTATCTATGAAGCCAGAGCCTCTTTCCCACAATCCGTTAATTGATACTTCATTGTGTGAGTTAGCGCCTGTATGATAGTGTGTGTTAGAGGTATAATTCATTCTATCATACGTGTTCTTAGTTAGATTCATTCTAACTTTGAAATCACTTTTGCTCATAGTTCTAATGTAATTATCATTAGATATATAAATTTTAGTAGGGTTTAGAGCTATTGATTCAGATACACCAATAGCACTATTAAAATATACACCATTGATATAACCGTTCGCGTCTCTCTTTACTATAGTGTTAGCATTAGCAGCAGTGTCAGAGTTAACTCCATCAAGCAAGTCAGCATCTAAACCAGAGCCTGAGCCATCATTAGCTGTATTCCATATCTTTGCCCAAGCGCTTAAACTAGTGTTATTATTGTTTCTGTTATACAAATCTCCCGCAGAATAAAACGAACCAGCGATTTGATGTCCGTGGTTGGCACCATAATGCGCCATATTTACCAAAGAGTACCAAGTTGCTGTAGGTGTGCCGCTATTATAAACATCGTAAAAACCTGACTTTTGATTAGTCATCGAAGCAAAGCCAAGATTTGTAGTGCCCAAACCACTACCGCCGTAGACAATAGCGGCAGCTTGAACACCGTCTACAGTATCTGCATCTAAGCCAGAGCCTGAGCCGTCGTTTTGAGTTGTCCAAAATTCATGCCAGCCACCCCAGTTACCACTTCCCCATTGGTTTCTAAATGCAATTCTATCGAGAGATGCTTTAGCATAAAACTGAAGCCGGACATCTGAGCCACCAGCATCACCGAATTGTAAAAAGGAACCAATTGATCCGAATGGGTTATTGGAAATACCACTAGCCGCTTCAGTAAAGTAAACACCGGCATTTACAATGGAATTTAAGTTACCAGTGTAATTTGCTGGCACTTTAACAAAAGCTGGGTTTGAACCGTCAGTCTTAACGTAACCGCTTCCTTGAACACCATCCAACAGATCAGCATCAAGACCAGTGCCTGAACCATCGTTACCAGCATTCCAAACTACATTTGATCCAACGTAATGTTGACCCGTTGACGCTATTGTTCCCCACTGCCCACTTAGAAAGACTCTTGCATCTCCATCAGCAGCAACATACATTCCCCAACCAGAAAAACCTGTTCCACTTATAAAGGAAGCTGCACCGTCGGTAAAACCTATACCATACATATTGCCTAAGGCAGCATCAGAAGGATTGTAGCTTGAACCAATTGTGTAAATTGGATTTGACTTAGCCCCGTTTCCGCCAATATTATTATATGAACCTTCTAAAAAGCCACTTGCATGGTGAGAATTACGGCGAATTGGGGAGTAAAACTTTACGCCTCCAGATTCAATCTCTAAGTTAGTAGATCCTGCTCTCTGAAATTCTACATCATGCCCACTAGATGTGCCGAACTTAATTGAATCTTGTCCTGTATGAGCATACCAGTGGGAAAGCATAGAATTCGCGTCTTGTCCGACTTCTATTTTTGCATGAACATTGTCAGTAACATTTAAACGTGCGCCCCAACTTCCTGAGTTTGTGCCATAGGTTGCACTATCGCCAATTTGAACAAAGCTTGGAAAATCACCAGTTAAATTTGCAGCAGTTGTATAATAAGAACCCTGTTGTCCATCAAGTAAATCTGCATCTAAGCCTGAGCCAGAGCCGTCGTTACCTTGATGATAATATACATTTCCTGCCAAACCACCGTTTCTGAAAGTTCCATCTTTATTAAAACTGTATCTTTGAGTCCAACTGTTTCCCGTGTACCCTGCGATACTATATAAAGTATAATTACCTGACGAATCTTGATGATGGAGCCATCCATAAGGTTGCGCGCTATTGCCTCGAGTTTCCCAAGAAGGGTAACTACCCTTTATCACAAATTGGCCATTGTAAGTGCCGGTACTCCAATCCTCTTCGAGGATTAAAGATGTTGTAGAAGTTGTTTCAACACCTTTCGTATAGAAAGCCGATGCTTGGTTTCCATCTAATAAATCAGCATCAAGACCAGAGCCTGAGCCGTCATTACCAGCATTCCAAACTCTCTGTAGCCCACTACCTTCGTCAACTTTAAAAGTACCGTTTACTACTTTTTGTATATCCCAGTTTGCCCACTCAGCATCGAGGAATCCATAGGAACCAGAATCACCATAAAGTTGGAATCCAAATGTCCCATCACTTTCTTCCATGTGAAGCCCGACAGCGCTGCCGCCAGTTCTTACACTGAAATTACGGTTACTGTTCTGCCACCCAGATACATTACTAGGAGACTTGAAGAATACGGAGCTATTAGCACCATCGAGTAAGTCTGCATCTAGTCCTGAACCTGAGCCGTCAACTGTCTTAATTGCAGTGAGTATCTCAGCTGCTGTTTGATCGGCGGTTGCTCCTGCTTCTATACCATCGAGCTTTGCACCGTCGACAGATACGTTACGACCATCAAAAGTACTATTAGTTGTTACTGCGCCTGTAAGTGCACCACCAGCTAAGGGTAGTTTCGTAGCAATACTATTTGTGACAGTAGTAGAAAAGTTAGCGTCATCGCCAAGAGCTGCTGCCAATTCGTTGAGCGTGTTCAACGTTCCTGGCGCAGAGTCTACAATTAAAGCGACGCGAGCGTCTGCACGAGCGTCTGTATAGTATAGATTTGTTCCTTCAGAAAGATCACTTGTACTTGCTGCAGCGATACGAGCATCTGCTCTTGCATTTGTATAGTAAAGATTCGTACCTTCTGTAATATTCGAAGTATTCTGTGCTGGCATTGTGAAAGACATAACACCAGTAGTAGAATTATAAGATAAAGAACCAGTTGCGCTTATTGCGGAACGAGCGCGAGCGTTTGTAAAATAGAGATTTGTTCCTTCTGTAATATTCGAAGTATTCTGCGCTGGCATTGTAAAGCTCATAACACCAGTACTAGAATTATAAGAAAGACTTCCTCCCGCCGAAAAGAGACCACGAACTTCTGCGTCTGTGCGCTCTGTAAAGCTAAAGACACCTGTAGTAGAGTTGTATGCTAGATCTCCTGAAACAGAGACTGCGTCACGAACGCGAGCATCTGTAAAATATTTATAATCTGTATGTTCAGTAATATCTCCCGTATTTAAAGATACAGAACCGCCGAGCGCAGTCGAATGTCCCGCGATCGAGATACTTGCATTAGTTAGCTTGGAATTTGGAATACTTGGAATAACATCCAAGTCCAATACTTCATCCGCACCCGCGAGTGCAGACTTTGACTTCTTAACTAATCCAGTACTTCCCAGTAGCTCTGATAGAAAGCGTGCTTTTGATTTTGCCATTTAAGTTCTCCTAAAAGACTACTTTTTTGATCAGGATGGGAACGTTTTTTGTGACTATAATTGTCGGAGGAGATGCTTTTCTTATCGTAATTACACTATGACTCATGGGTTCTTTTGCCTTCTCGCTTCACATAATTTTATGTGCTTTTGAAAAATATTTCTGAATTATAGCATTCAGGAGGTGGGTTGTCAAATATTATTTTTTGTTAGCTTTTTTAATTTTTGTGAGTGCCATGTTTTATACTGAGGTAGCACTATCAAATAAGGTGACGTTTTCTGATAACCAATTATAGCAATAAGCAATAACATTATCTGTCGAAGTCGTTAATGAATAAGGCTCTATGTAGTTGTGCTCTGCTATAGGCCCTTTACCTAAAGTACTCGCATCTTTATTGACAAAAGTCCTTGTTGTAAATTTTATTGTATGGGTTGAAGCTATGCCTGGTTCACCCCCTTCTTCAGAAGGTGCTATATACACTGGTTGTTTTAATATCTCTATGTCTGCAACAACAGTATAAGCCGCTATAAAATCGACTGCTAAGTTGTTGTCTGAACTATTTAAATTGTGTTGAAATGCCATGTTATTCTCCTATTCTGTTGTTATGCTAAAAACCGTAATTGGTTGGATGCTGTGATGCTGGTACTTGCCGGCATATTACTAGTCACACGGACATGAGCGTGCATGTAGTACCCGAAGGTTAGACTGAAAATAGACTTCTTAACGTTTCCTGACACAGTAGTTAAAGCACTGACGGCTGCTGTTACACCGGAGTTGTTACCATTTTTTTCAATCTCAATCAATGAGTTAGAGTTATACTGACTGTTCCAATAGTATCTGGCGTAACCACCTCCGCTGTACTGTGTATGAAAAAGCTCTATCATTATGTACTTATCTGCCCAGTTGACAGAGTCGTGCGACACTTCAAATACGTTTTTTGTCTCAGTAGAAGGGTTCCAACTGGTGACGTACTCCGTGTAAGTGTGCAGCCTTATTCCCGAAAGCCCCCGTGCTATGTATTCTGATCCATTATAGGTTGCGCCGTAAGTACTTTGGTACTCTCCCTTTTTGTGAATAGCAGCATCTACAGTTAAATCACCGACAAGGTCAAGTTTAGAAGTTGGATTAGTTGTTCCGATACCAACGTTGCCATCTTTCATTGTTGTATATGTATGAAAGCCATCGTTTGTACTATTAGGAGTTCTAAAAGTTACGTCATTTCTAAAATATATTGATTCTCCATAACCAGTAAAAGAACCACTTGCATTAGTACTTAAATCTACACCTATAGCAAGATTGTCGGATGTTGTTGCAGCCCCAGATCCTATCTGTAAAACTCTATAAGTAGCGGAATAACCAAAACGAGTAGCTTTAAGTCCTAGTAAGCTAACATCGTCACTATTAGTCATGTTTAATTGACTCTTTATGTCTAGTTTAGCATCTGGAGCATCAGTGCCGATACCAACGTTGCCTCCTGAGATAATTGCTATATCTGGACCTGACCCAGTACCTCCACCCTGTCCAGTAAGATGTAAAGGAGCGCCTGCAATCCGTAAGGCACCGGAACCTCCGGTATCAGTTAGTCCACCTATTGTTAGTCCTTTGCTATTAGTAAAAATACTTACATGTTGATCTGTAGTAGCCTTTACTTGAAGTTTAGAAAAGCTTTGAGGAGTTGTTCCAATACCAACGTTGCCATCCTCATCAATAAGCATACTATCGGTTAGACCGTCAGGATTATGTGTCCTAAATACTAAACCACCGCGATTTTTATTAGTGTCTGTAGATGTACCTAAATAAACACCCCGAATTTCTGCGGCTTCTCGCATATTCGAATCACCTAAAAAACTTCTAAAGGTAACAGCTCCGCCTTGTTGAGTTCCGGCTGTTGGAAGACCACCAGTATTATCAATTAATAGCTTAGTAACATTATTCGATTGACTCTCACTTGTGTGTACAGTAGCCGCTGTCAAATCTCCCGCTATATTGACGTCGCCACCATGGGTAATACGCATTCTCTCATCAAGAGTAGTGTCGCCTTGGTTCGCAGTATAAAAAACTAAATCGTTTGTATTGTAATAATTATTTACAGTTGTTCTTATTGAGGCTCTTATACCTTCTCCGGCAGAACCATCTCCTGTAGAAAAGTCTATAGCTCCTAGCCAGTCTGGAGTACTTCCTCCAGTACCATAGGCACTTTCCCACTGTGCTTCATGATGAAGTGTAAGTACGGCTCCTTTATTTCCTGTTCCGCTAGTAGTATAACCACCAGTTGTTTTTCGCAGTTCGAGTAAAGAGTTTGGAGAATCTGTTCCGATACCAACGTTGCCGCCAGAACTTCCGTCTATAGATATTGCGGTTACGAGAGTGCCTGCATTGTTAACATCAAAATGCATGTCTGTGCTATTTACAGCGCCTGCTGTTTTTACACGTATATTTGCTTGACCATCTTGGGTATTATTAGACCAAGAAATTTCGCCCAGTCCTTGATCGTTATTACTGTCCAATCTTTTAAATGCAATACCTTGACCACCACCAGTGGCAGGGGTAATAATACTAAAGGCTTGACTGTCTGCTTGTTGTCGTGTAGCACCGCCATAACCTAATTCTAATGCACCTGTAGCTCCTAGACGCATACGTTCAGCGAAAGTGTTTTCATGTAAAGTGCCAAATGTTAGACCTGAACTATAACTAGAGGGAGTTCCTGCTGGCCAAGTGGCCATATTTTGTGCTGTGATAGAAGCGGCTTTAGCTCCACCTGTTGGACCTCCACCTGCGTGATAATGATGAAAGTTTATTGACGAACCTGCACCTGCACCACCTAAAGCATGATTTTCGAATCTAAGAAACTCTTGAACTGCGCTTGTCGAGCCCGTTTTCTTAACATGCAAAGGAACGCCTGGAGCATCTGTTCCGATACCAACGTTGCCGTTACCTTGCAGGGTCATTACGGTAGTGTCTGGATCATCAGTCGCACCGTTTGCCAGCCTGAAATCTACTCTTGAGCGAGAGTTTATTGTACCGCTTTCATAACTACCAAGAAGCAAATCCAGTGAATTACCCCATTTAACTGCAGCTGTTTGTGCCCTTGACCATCTTTGGGTTAATAGCGTGTTAACAGTATCGGTGGCTAAAGTTGGGTTTCGTATTTCTAGTATCGTATCTGGAGCATTTGTTCCAATACCAACTTTACCATCATATGCAATATATAAAGCACTGGCACTAGTAGAAACATTTGGAATAAAGTTCCATGAGGCAGGTCCTTCAGCGTATTCTATTCTACTTTGTACTGCACCAGCATTACTCCAATAATCAATGTTCATACTCTGAGCATTGTTGGTATTTTCAAATATAAGACTAGGGCCTGCTGCATCTGCAGTAGATTTAAGGTGAAGTAAAGCTGACGGATTATCCGTTCCGATACCAACGTTGCCCGAATCTATTGTTAAGTAATTAGTACCATCACTCGGATCTGAGCCATCATTTATTTTAAATTTATCACCATCAGAGTTATCAATACCTAAGGAATACTCTTTAATACCTGTTATCCCTAGTACTAATCTTGGGTCACCTACACTGGCATTGGCTACAGCTATAATACCTCTTGCTCCACTACCGGCATCTGTAGTGTCTTCATTAAAAACTCTCATGTCGGTAACACCACCAACAGTAGACTTAGATACGTCTAGTAAGTAGTCGGGAGTATCTGTTCCGATACCCACGTTGCCGCCAGTTTTAATAAACAAGTGGTTTGATGTTCCGCCTGCTCTAAATGCAATTCCACCAGTTGCATAAGTTTGATCGTTTCTTATAATCATAAGGTCAGTGGATTGGTCGTATGCTAAAGCCCCCATAATATCAGTAGGTGAATTTTGACCTATTATAGAAATGACATCTTCATAAGCACTAATTGTTTTTCTTACAGATAAGGGATTTGGCGGACTATCCGTTCCGATACCAACGTTGCCGCTAGCTTTTACTACAAATTTATTAACGTATGTATCATTGGAGTAGTCTGTATCTTGAGATCCTACAGCAATTTCAAATCCTTCATCTACTAATTCTTGAGCCGCTATTCTCCAGTTATAGTGATTCCCTGTTGTACCAAAATATAATTCCGGCGAATCAGTGTTTATTGCAAGAGTACCAGTCATAGTGCCACCAGCTAATGGAAGTGCCGCATTAGCAGTCGTCGTGGTGGAAGTTAGTATAGCGTCTCGTGCTGCAATGTCTACTCCATCAACAGTACCTGAGACTACGATATTACCAGTAACGTTTAAGATTCCTGTTATACTTGCCCCAGAAGAACTAGTAGCTATCTTTGGAGCACCATTATGGTAAAGAGTTACTGCTCCTGTAGATAATGCCTGTATCATATTTGCATTAGAACTATTTTGTACAGAAATACTGCTTCCTCTTAAGAAAAGACCTCCAGATCCTGACTCTGAGATAATACTATTGGACGCACTACTAGAAAGAAGTAGATTTGTTTGAATACTTAAAGGCTTATTAAAGTCCCACTCATCATTTGTGCCATCGTAAGTAATCGCTGGAAGAGTTCCAGTCCCAATATCAACTGTAAAGCCAGCACCACTTGCTGCGGCAGCGTTTACTGAACCGCTTGCAAGAGTAATATTCTTATCGTCTACAGTAAGAGTAGTAGAGTTAATAGTTGTAGTAACCCCGTCAACCTGCAGGTTCCCCGCAATCACGACGGTTCCTGTATCATCTCCATGCGCTGCTGGATCAATCGTAAAGCTCGAAGGTCCACGAATATATCCAGTTGTGGTAATATTTCCTAAACTTCCTCCTGATACACGAGCATCTACTCGAGCATCAGTATAGTATAAATTTGAAGAACCTTCGGAAAGATCATCTGTGTCTGCGGCTGCAATACGAGCATCCACTCTTGCATCCGTATAATAAAGATTTGTATTCTCACCGATATTTGCAGTCGTCAGCGTAAGACTTCCGCCCAAGCTAACAGCAGTGGAATTAATTGTAATGCTTGAATTTGTAAGTGCTGAATTTGGTATATCTGTAAGTGATGCACCTGAACCTGCAAAGGTTGTTGCGGTTGCAGTACCGATTACATGTAACGGAGTATCTGGATCAGTCTTTCCGCCAACACCCACACGATTGTTTGTAGTATCAACATAGAACGTACCGGCGTCAACGTTTAGGTCAACTGCTGCGGCTGACTGACTGATCATTGCTGTACTAATTTTTGTGAGTGCCATTTAAATTTCCTCTTTAGCTGTCGACGTGGGCTTTTACAGGCCCCGGGGTTGCATTTATAACTGCTTGAGCTGCTGCTCTTTCTTCGTCATCTTTTACAATCAGTGGATTTGCGACTGTTTCTGTAGATGATGTGTCGGTTTCCATATCATAAGTAGTTACTTCTACTGTCGCTTCAAGTGCAGGAATTGCAGGAATTACAACTGTTTCTGTAACATCTTGCATCTCTCCAGCTTCTTCGTTCCAAGCTTCTCCTGTAACAATAGTTTCACTTGACTCGGGTACACCTACCGAAAGTTGATACTGCGCTACGCGAGCTTTCGCTACTGTATACGCTTCTACCTGTTGTGCAAATTGTTTTGCGTCTGCGGCAGTTTGTAAGTCTGCTGGTATATCACCTTCAAAGCAACTTGCGCCTTGTTCAATAATATCATCGAGTACTCTTTGATAGTCCGAGTTTGCTGGGTCTAGTGGAATAAATGAATTATTAGTATCACAATAAATCCCACTTATATCGTTTGTAAATATATCTAAGTGTGTTCTAAACATAATTATAGCTCCGCATTAAATACAAGTTGTCCAGATGTTATGTCTGTATGACTTGCATGTCCTGCTGTACCACTGATAGCTGTGTAGAGTTGAGCAGAAAGTTTTCTAGTATTATTAACAGATACACCAACTCCACTCGCTGTGACTGCACCGGCAGAGTAAGAGTTTGCAGTAAGAGTGTTAACGCTTGTTGTAGGGTTAGCTCTCATCATTACAGGGTATTGCACCTTAAAGTAAGTATTAGATGAAGTATAATTAGTGCCAGTAAAATTAAACCTATCATTATTCACATCTAGTACATAGCAATAACGTAGACACGACGCCAACTCTTCGCCGTATGAACGGTGCTCGAACGGGGTGGCAACTTTGCCTAGTTCCATTTGAGCCATAGTTATTTCTATGTAATCTCCTGTTGTTATAGGAGTGAGGCTAATTCCAGCACTAGAAATAAATGCAGAAACATACCACCCACTAGAAGGAACACCTGTCATTGTAAAAGTAAGAGATAGTTTTTCCCAGTTGCCATTACCTGAATGCGTTTCAGAAACAGTAAGTTGATTTGTTCCCTGAATGTAGGTAGATAAACGACACTGACTACTATTAGACCTTACATAAGCGCTATAGGTAAAAGTTCGACCGACATACTGTGTAGGGTCTTCTATTTTTTGCCGAATACCTAAATAAGAATTTCCAGATGCGGTTGCAGTTATTTTTGCGCCTTTCGTAATTGCAGGGGAACCTTCAAAATCCAGCCCAGTAGTTTGCTGCCTAGTTGCGGCAACAGTACCTATATCTGAATACCAGCGGTCAAGCCAGTAAGTAGTATTAGCGCTTGAGGCGCTCGTATAATCGCCCCGCTGGCTAATTTTAAAGTCACCGTTAATCAGCAGATTCCTACGACCAGCACCAATCAGGTTAAACTGTTCTTGCGGAGTCTCAGCACGGAGCATCGCTTCGCCCGCAATTCCTGAAGGTTTGTCCAGTTCAGCAAGCTTCTCGCGAACGTTGATTTCTGGTTTTGTAAATTTAACTGCCATTTTTAATCCTCTACTATGAAGCCGTTGCTTGCACTGATTGCTGTACCCACTGCGTCTGTTGTATTGTCTACTCTATTTAGTCCTTGAAATACTGATCGTCCTGCGCTTGTTCCGACATGAAGCAATTCTGTGTCGTCATCATATGCGAGTGCTGTGACTGCATCTGAAGAACCATAAAGAGTTGCCTTTGCATTCTCTTGAAAGAGATGCTTCTCGTCGTTGTACATTTTTTTAATTTGTTCTGCGCTTGGGGCTGTGGCTGAAGTTCTTATCAAAGCTATACTACCTAAATGAAAGTATTGCCTAGCAGAAGAAGTATAAGATTTATAAAATCCAACCTGGGTTTTATAAACATTCGTCATAGCTAGTGCTGTTACGGTAGCAGAAGCATTTAATTTTCCATCAATATATAATTTTTTAGACGTTCCGTCAAAAACACCAACCATAAAATGCCATTGACCATCATCTACTCTTATTGTTGCGTCTAATGAACTATTTACGCTATCGTAAAAATAAGGTTTTCCCACGCTACTAACTCCAGTCGCGTTAATCGACATTCCAAGCACAACTTGACTTGTTCCGTCAATTAGTGACCCCATGTATTGATAGTCGCTTGTGTTACTTGTTTTTTGCCACCCCATAAAAGAAAAAACAGCAGGACTGCCATAGTTTGTGATAAAACTATGTTCCAGATAGTTACTGGTAGAAAACCCACTATACGCCATAAGTTCAGCACCTGTTGCTACAGCCGTTTTCGTAACTGTGCCGAATACTTGTAGACCCTTGCGGTTAACACTGCGGTCTTGTTCTGCGAGAGATACAGTTACGTTATCTATAACACCAGTATAGTTTGCTCCGTATATTCCAAAATTACTATTGTATGCAGTTAAAATAAAAGTGTAGGTTCCTGTGGTTGTAGGTAGATTAGTATAATAGCCACTCGGCGCACCCGTTCCCATATACACATACACTGTTCCAGAGGTATAGCTAGATTGAGTAACCGTAACTGCGTACTGTTTACCTGTGGTCAAAATCCCATTCGATGCTGGAAGTAGGTATGCAGTTACTGCAGAACCTGTTGCAATATTACTGCTTAAAGACCAACCACTAGGTACAGTCCAAGCGTTTGCATCTGAAAAGTTACCTATGCCTCCTAGTAAATCAGTGCTGGCAGCATTCGTAGTATCAGTATCCGAAAGTGTGGCTAATTTGATGTCGCCGTTCATCCAACCTGTGTTGTAGTCGGAGGTTATGTAGTTAGTCAAGCCTCTAGCAGGGACGGCGGGGACTCTTTGTATTGAGGTAAGACCGCTGGCGCTACCTGTGGAAACCCCATAATCAGGGGTATGGGTGTGACATAAAGCACCTCCCGCAGCAGCGTCCCCAACTAGGTTAGGAGAACCCACCACATCATAAGACGAATATCTAAATTCACTATTAGAATACATATCACCAAGACCTGTTTCATCGGATGTTGGGATGTCTTGGATTGCCAAACTGTAGTGGGGTGCGTTATAGAAACTTAATTGATTTTCTTTGGTAAAGTTAATTTGATTTGCGCTGGAGTAAGATGTTGAAGTGATATCAACAACACTCCCATTATCCTTAATAACACTTACACCACCATTCGTAGCAACCGCTATAGTTGGCACAGGGAGTCCAGTGTCAGCGTCTATAGGTGCGTTGGGAAGAACTGTCATGGCTACGTCATTTATTGTATCATTTACTAAATCATTTCCTCTATTGACTGTAACCCAAGAGTTTCCAGAGTTTCTATTAGTTCCTATCGGTAAGGCATAAGGCGTATCATATCCCGCTTCTTTAAACTCTGCAAAATCACTTATAAAGTGTACAATATGTAATCCGAAAGATGTTCTTCCTACACTTAAAATACCATTTAACATTGCAATTGAAGTTGTTGTTTCAATAGACCTTCCAAGCATAGCTACACCATTTGAACCAGAAGAATTAAATACCATCCACATGGGTAAATCAGGATCGTCGCCATCATAGATTGTAAGTTGGGTTGTTTCTGCAACAATCACAGCAACACTTGGAAACTCTTTACGAGCACCACGAGTAGCAGTGTTGAGTGTTTCGTTATACCAACTTGTATTCTGTGTGCGCTTTCTCCATGCACCACCATCGCTATCTTTGCGTGTGTCATAGACGAAAACGTCAACCGCTGTGTCTGTGTTGCTTTCAGCGATTGCTTTTAATTTTGCGTTTTCTACTAAAGCTGTTCCGGCTACATCCAACGTTTCAGTGGGCGAAGTAGAACCAGTTCCAATACCAACTTTACCTGTTGAGTTAATTGATACGTGTCTGCCATGATCGCCATAACTAACGTGAACTAAATCTTCACTTTCGTCCCATCTAAATTCTGCTTTAGTTACATCAGAACTGCCATCATTGTTAGTAATCTTGATAATGCCATCAGTACTTGTCTGATCGTTATTAGAGTCTGTTTGAAGGTTTAGGATGTTGTAAGTGTCGCTGTGAATAGTCAAGCCCACATCGGCAATAGTCATCTTCACATCACCACTAGTTTGTGGGGCGTCTGTCGAACTTATATTGTTCTTGAATATAATATTACCAGTACTCGATGTAGAACCTATGATAACATCGTTGCTGTGATAACCAATCTTACCTCTATTACCACCTTGAGGTCCGATATCGATATGCGGACTAGTTGCACTAATATGTAGAAGTGCGTCTGGGCTATCTGTTCCAATTCCTACAAAGCCGTTATTTCGAATATGAAATACACCGCCGTCATAGTTATGTACTCCAAAAATATCAATATCAACAATACCACTACCACGACCACTGGCATCAAGTTTCAGTACTGCGCCATCATTAGAAGTAGTATCTAACGACTTCATTAGCACTAATGGAGTTGTCCCCATTGAACCTTCAACTTGTAGCTTGCTAGTCGGATTTGTTCCTGCCCCAATACCCAAAGACTCCGCCGAAGCGTCCCAGAAGAACTTAGGTGTTGTGCCTGTGTCTTCGTAGAAGCTGACGTCTCCGCTTCCGTCAATGGACATTGCTTTTGTCAATGCGCCATTAGCAGTGTCTAGCTTAAAATCCCAAGAAGATACAGCTTCACCACTAGAACCTGTAACGACAATGCTAGTGTCAGCGTTTGCACCGTTGGAAGATTTTGCTCGTTGGTTTATTGTAGATGTTTTAGAAGTCCCTCCCGACACGTTTACATTAAAAACAGCGTTGTCTGATAAGGCTACAATTGACCCAGTACCATTAACAGTAAGCCCATCCGCCGTGACGTTGCCCGTGACATCAACATTTTTATTAAATGCCCAGTTATCGCCCGCACTTGCATAGGTTAGAGTTGCCGAAGCGCCATCAATTGTAATACCAGCGCCATTCGCCGCGGTTCCGTTCGCAGCTCCCGATGCAAGAGTAAGATTGAGATCGTCCACAGTAAGAGTAGTGGAGTTAATAGTAGTAGTAGCGCCATCAACTTGTAAATTTCCTTTAATGATAACTGTACCGGTATTATCGCCAACTGCGGCAGGGTCGATAGTAAAACTT
>Ga0208134_1000990_pt1 | contig 17366 bp, 13 predicted proteins | sample VirMetDEL_Mar_31_FD_184515 | JGI IMG/M metagenome (GOLD analysis project Ga0208134, IMG submission 184515) | Aqueous microbial communities from the Delaware River and Bay under freshwater to marine salinity gradient to study organic matter... | ecosystem: Environmental > Aquatic > Marine >... | reverse complement strand
GGAGTACAAGAACATTTAACATAGATCAGGAGTCTACATCAGATAATGACTGGCTTAAAATTACATCTGTTGGCTCTAGCGGTACTGTCTGTGTTACTCAGTCAGACGCAACGACTTCATTCGTCTGTTGAAATAGGTTCTATTTCAGAAGTTAGAGGTAACGCACAAGTCCTAAGAGACAAAGCTTACGGAGCTAAATTACAGTTTGATATACAGCAAATGGATGATGTTCGTACAGAATCGGGCAGAGTAGCCATAACTTTTCAAGATGAATCTACTGTTAAACTAACAGAACACTCCAAGCTAGTTATAGACGAGTACATATACGATCCTGACCCATCAAAATCAAAAATGGCATTAAAGTTTGCAAGTGGTACAGCACGTTTTATAACAGGCAAGTTTAATAATAAAAGTAATATATCTATACGCACACCTACTGCGGATATAGCAATTAGAGGTACAGATTTTACTTGTACAGTAGATGAACTAGGTAGAAGTCTAGTTATATTGTTGCCAGACGAAAATGGCATATCTAGTGGTGAAATTTTAGTATCTACAGCTATGGGTAGCGTTACATTAAATAAACCCTATCAAGCTACCACAGTATCTGTATATGAAAACAATCCTACTAAACCTGTTACTTTAGATATATCCCTGGACTTAATTGATAACATGTTGATTGTTAATCCACCACAAGAAGTAGAACAACAGATAGAAGAAACACAATCTAATACAACAGTAGATTACTTAGAGTTTGATGATCTTGATATAGATTATCTTGCTGAAGATTTTTTAGATGCAGAAGCAGAACTAGAATTTACAGAACTAGATATAAATTATTTAGATGTAAACTTTTTAGAAGACTTGCTTAACGTACTAGATGCACTAGCACTATCTAAAGAAGAAGATGCTCTTAAACAAGGTGGTGTTGGTATTCGTATAGCTGGTACAGAAATAGGACAAGATAAAGACACACAGATAACAACTATAATATCTGGTCAAAACATAAGCTTTACTAGAACAGTCAATCAAAGTGCAAAATTAAATCTTAATGGTTCTGGTAGTTATACAGTAATACTTATACAAGATGGAGTATCTAATACTGTTAAAGTTAATGGCGGTTCTTCAACAACAATAAAAATAACTCAAGGATCGTGAAAAAAGTATTATTAGTTTTAGTTATAGTTCTATCACTTCCATTTGTTATGCAAGTTAATATTTTAGAAATATTAAAATTAAAAACATTTGATGCTTTAGTTCCTGAACAAGAACCTTCTGGATATTTTACAATACTTAATATTACAGAAGATGATATAAGTAAAGAAGGCGGTTATCCATTACCAAGACAAAGGCTTGCAGAGGTGCAATCGCAGTTGATACAAAAGGGAGCTTTAGGTGTTGGCTGGGTAATCGCTTTTCCACAACCTGATAGATTTGGTGGGGATAAAGAGTTTGCAGAATCTTTATCTTATGCTCCTAGTGTTTTGGCAATGTTTGAAAATAACAATCAATCATTTCCTCCTACAACAGGAACAGTAATATTAGGTGATGAACCACAGGGTATATCTGCACAGGGTGTTGTACAGAATATAGATATACTAAAACAAAACGCTAATCAAGGTATAGCAGTAGCTAGAACTGATGTAGATAGTTTAGTAAGACGTTTACCATTACTTTTAAAAACAAATGATGGATGGGTATCTGCATATGGAACAGAAGTATTAAAAATTTTAGTTGGTGCAGATACATATGTTATTAAATCTAATCCTAATGGAATAGAAGAAATAAGGGTTAGAGGTTTGCCTCCAGTAAAAACAGATAGTCTTGGTAGAAAGTGGTTAAGTTTTGTAGATACACCACAAACTAATTTACAAGATATGGATGTTGAAGGAAAGTTTGTATTTGTAGGTTTTACTGCTAAAGGAATAATGCCTCAAATAGCAGTACCAAATAACAAGTTACTTGAGCCTCACAAAATACAAGCTGCTTTAGCAGAGTCAATCTTAATACAAGATAGTCCATATATACCTGATTATGCACTAGCCTTAGAAATAGTTATATTGATATCGCTGATAATGCTTACCTGGCTATTAATAAATATTTTTGGAATTACAACAGGAATTATAACAACCAGTTTTTTATTTTTATCTGTAAGTTTTTTTGGATACTATTTAATACAACAAGGACTTTTAATTGACGTTACTTGGGCATTAATATCACAATTTATTACAGGCTCAACAGCATTTTATTTAAGATTTAGGGAACAATATAAACTTAGACAACAAATTAAAGGACAGTTTGGTAAATACCTTGATCCTAGAATGGTCAAAAAGCTACAAGATAATCCAGAACTTTGTCAGGTAAATGGTAAGCGTGTTGATTGTTCTATTATATTTACAGACCTTAGAGGTTTTACTAGCCTATCAGAGTCAGTAGAACCTGAAATGGTAACGTACATAATGAATTCTGTATTAGATGTACAAGTACAAGCAGCTAATAAATATTTTGGTTGTACTGATAAGTTTATTGGAGATGCTGGTATGTTTCATTGGAATACAATTATTCCACAAGATAATCATCATAATCTTGCTTTACAGGCTGCAAAAGAAATAGAAAAGAATATTGACCAGTTAAACATTAAATTTGCAAAAGAAGACATACCTAAAGTTGCTATAGGAATAGGTGTAAATTCAGGAGTTTGCATAGCTGGTAACTTTGGTGCAACAGATAGGTTTGCTTTTAGTCTTATTGGTGATCCTTGTAATGTAGCTGCTAGATTAGAATCAAGCACTAAGGTTGCTGGAGTAGGAGTTTTGATAGGCGAAGAAACTGCCAAATATAGTGATTTTAAGCTACAATTATTAGAACCTATAGAAGTTAAAGGTAAAGCTAAACCACTACAGGTTTATACATGGGCATAAGATATGAGTAAAGTTTTAATAGGTATCATTGCAGTTATGACAATAATTGGATATTTTCTTTGGAATGAAAATTCAAGATTATCTGCTTTAAATCAAGCATTTGAATTAAGAGATCAAGAACAGAAAGCTGCTATTGAATCTTTGCAAAGTGATTTTAAATTGCAAACAGAAGGCTTATTAGAAATACAAAGCAAAAATCAATCTATACAGTTAGAAATGTCTAGATACTTAGATATATTTAAAAGACATGATTTAACAAAACTTGCAGCAGCTAAACCATCTTTGCTAGAACCAAGGGTAAATAAAGGAACAAAGAATGTATTTGATAGTATTGAAGAAGACAGTCGCAGCATTGATGATCTTGATGATGGTCTACAGTTGCAGTCTGTTTCCAAGTAAACAAAACGTACAAATAACTACTAAGCCTTTAGAAAGGCAAATAGTACAACCTGTTATGCCAAGGCAGATTGATTTAAAAGAGCCATATTGGTATGTAGTTTCTGATAAAAATGTAGATGAGTTTCTATCAAGAGTAGAAAAGGAACATGGACAAATAGTTTTTTTTGCTATGTCTGTACCTGATTATGAAATCATGTCATACAATATGCAGGAGTTAAAAAGATATATAAATGAACTTAAACAAGTTGTTGTCTATTATAAAAAGGTTACTACAAATAAACCTGATACAGGGGAGTAATATGAATATATCACAAGAAGGAATAGCTTTAATAAAGAAGTTTGAAGGTTGTGAATTAGAAGCATATAGAGACTCAGTAAATGTTTTAACAATTGGTTATGGACATACTAAAGATGTTAAAGAAGGCGATAAGATAAACCAAGACGAAGCAGAACATCTATTACAAGAAGAAATGCCTGAATATGAAGGCTATATCAATGATATGGTTAAAGTGCCCTTAAAACAGAACCAATTCGATGCTTTAGTTTGTTGGGTTTATAACTTAGGACCAACTAATCTTGGTGAGTCAACATTACTAAAATTACTTAACGCAGGTGATTATCATACAACACCATCACAAATTAAAAGATGGAACAAAGCTGGAGGAGAAACATTGCAAGGATTAATTAGACGAAGAGAAGCGGAAGCATTGCTTTTTGAAGGCAAGGAATGGATTGAGGTCTAGAATGCCATTAGCAAAATTTGTTTTTAAACCAGGAATAAATAAAGAAGGAACTAACTACTCTAATGAGGGTGGTTGGTTTGACTCTGATAAAGTAAGATTTCGCAAAGGGCGACCAGAAAAGATAGCAGGATGGGAAAAAAATACTTTAAATAATTTTCAAGGCACTTGTAGAAGCTTGCATTCTTATAGAGACCAAGGACAAACAGATTATGTTGGAGTAGGTACACATTTAAAATATTATCTTAAACAGGGTAATAATTTTAATGATATAACTCCTATAAGAAAAACAAGCACAAATTCAATAACTTTTGCAGCAACAAATGGTTCTTCTACTATAACTGTAACTGATTCAAGTCATGGTGCAGAAACAGGAGATTTTGTTACATTTGCACAAGCAGTAAGTTTAGGTGGATTAATAACAGCAGATGTTTTAAATCAAGAATATGAAATATTAAAAACTTTAACTACTAATACATACACTATAACAGCTAAAGATACAGACGGAAATACAGTTACAGCAAACTCAGATGATATCAATAATGGTGGTTCAGCAGTAGATGGTTCTTATCAAATAAGTATAGGTTTAGATGTTTTTGTTAAAGGAACAGGTTGGGGTGCAGGTACTTGGGGTGCAGGCACATTTGGTTCAGTAAGTCCTATATCAGCTTCTAGTCAGTTAAGATTATGGTCACAAGATAATTTTGGAGATGATCTTATATCTTGTATTAGGGGTGGTGGCATATTTCTTTGGGATGAAAGTGCAGGTGCTACACAAAGAGCGGTAGCTTTTTCAGATTTATCAGGTGCAAGCAATCCACCTATTATTGCTTTACAAATAATGATGTCAGACGTAGACAAACATATTATTTGTTTCGGAGCTAATACTATAGGTGCATCAACAGCAGACCCTTTGTTAGTAAGGTGGTCAGATAAAGAAAGTTCTATTGATTGGACACCTACATCAACTAATCAAGCAGGTGGTGTACAGCTATCACAAGGCTCTACAATTATTGGTGCATTACGCACGAGACAAGAAATACTTATATGGACTGATGTAGGTATAGTATCTATGCGTTTTGTAGGTGAACCATTTATATTTTCTTTTTCAGAAGTAGCACAAGGTCCTTCACTTATAGCACCTAATGCAGCAGTTAATGCCAATAACAGAGTTTATTTTATGGATAGGGGTGGATTTTATTCTTACTCAGGAAATGCACAAAGACTGGCTTGTACTGTATTAGATCATATATATTCAGATATAAATCTAGGTCAACAATTTAAAATATTTGGAACATCAAATGAAAACAATAATGAAGTCATTTGGTTTTATCCTTCAGCTAATAGTTTAGAAATAGATAAATATGTTATTTATAATTATTTAGAAAATACATGGTCTATAGGAACTACATCTGATGGCTTTACAAGAACTGCATGGATAGAAGCACCTTCATTAGATTTTCCATTAGCTGCTGCTAAAACAACAGGCACTAATACTAACTATCTCTACAATCAAGAAGTAGGACATAGTAATGATGGTGAAGCATTTACTGCTTACATAGAGTCTAGTGATTTTGATTTAGCTCCAGACGGAGAAAGATTTACATTTATATCTAAATTAATACCTGATATTGAATTTAGGGATCAACAATCAACAAGTGATAGTGTTACTTTTACTATTAAAGGTAGAGATTATCCTTTACAAGATTTATCTACTTTACAAACTATAAACGTAACACCAGCCTCTACATTTGAAAATACAAGAGCTAGAACTAGACAAGCAGCTATGCGTATATCTAATTCATCTAGTGATTATGGATGGAGATTAGGAGATTTAAGATTAGAAATTAGACCAGACGGAAAAAGATAATGGCTCAAATAAAAACAGTACCATTACCAGCACCAGATATAGAATATGATTCTAATAATGAAGCAGTTACAAGAAGAACAATAGAACAAGCAATAGAAAGTATAAATACAAAAATTACTAATATACAAAAATTACAAGATTCAGTTACTAGTAAGTCTGTTATACGCAAACAATTTTTATTAATGGGAATAAAACATGGCTGATATATTAAAAGTATTAGGTCAATTAGACCCAGCAGCTACAACAACAACAGTTTTATATACTGTGCCTGATATGACACAGACTACAATTAGTTCTATTGTGGCAGCTAATCGCACAGGATCAGCTATAACTTTTAGACTAAGCGTTCATGTAGCTGGTGCAGGTGCAGATGATAAACAGTTTTTATATTATGACAAATCAGTTGCAGCTAATGACTCATTAGCTATAGTTATAGGTATAACCCTTAATCAAACAGATGTATTAAAGGTTTATACGAGTGCAGTTAATATGAGTTTTAATGTGTTCGGATGTGAAACCTTAGAGGAAAGGTAATGAAATATAAAATTAAATCTGGTGATACATTAAGTCAAATAGCTAAAGATAATAATATTTCTTTAAAAAAATTAGCTGAACTAAATAATATTAAAGATGCTAATAAAATATTTGCAGGTAAAACTTTAGATATTCCTAGTCGTGAAAAACCTAAAACAAAAAAATCTTCTAGTGTAGAAAAAGTAAATCAATCTGATCCATTTTTTATACAAGAAGAAAGTGGTGCATTCAAAAGTACAAGACCTAAATCTACAACACCTAAACCTACAACTGTAGTTACACCTGCAGTACAAGAAAAAAAAACTATAGAAAAAGAATCTTTTTTGCCTATAAATATAAGACAAATTTTTAATCCTGGACAAAACAGAACAGAAAAAGATTTATCAAAAGAAGAAAGAGATGTTTTAAAAAAAGTTATAGCTAGAAGTCAAACACCAGAAAGAATAGCCGAAAAAGAAGAATCAGGTTTAAATCCTTATGCTATTGAGTATAAAGATTATGAAAGTACCAAAGAAGGTGCTCAATATGCAGATGTTGGTGGAGACATGGGTTTATTAGGATTACTGAATAAATTACAAAATCCTGCATACAATTTAAAAACTTTTTTAGGTCAAGCTTCAGCTATACCACAAGAAGATGGTGGTTATAGAATACAAGATGTTTACGATTTTAAACCTAAAACAAGAAGGCAAGGATTAGGTAAATTTGAAGATTATTTATCTAGTGTAGGTGAAGCTGGATTTAATCCTTACAGTCAAGTAAGAAATTTTATGGGTTATTATGGACCTCAAGAAGGAACAGGTGAGGGTGGTAGAAGTGATATTAGAATAATGCAACAAGGTGGAGATACTATGGATATACAACAACAAACTAAAAACGTAGCAGCACAAGGTCGTTATGGCGATTCTATGTTACTGCACGTTAATCCAGCAGAGGTTAAAGGTTTAGCATCAGCTATGCCTATAACAGTTAATCCTCAAACTGGACAACCAGAAGCTTTCTTACCATTTCTAGCACCTATATTTGGTTCAATGCTAGGTGGCAGTCTTTTAGCTGGTAGTACACTAGGAGGGTTAGCAACAGCAGGATTAAGTAAAGCAGCAGCAGCAGGTATTGGTGCAGGTCTAGCACAAACAGCAGTTACAGGTGATATTAAAGAAGGATTAAAAGCAGGTCTTACAGCAGGTATGGGAGCAAGAATATTTGGTGGAGGAGCAGAAGCATCAAAATTTGCTGAAGGAGCTCAAGGGGCTACTGATGCTGCAACAAAAATAAATACTAATGTTCTTTTACAAGACCCTACTTTAGCACAAGCAGGACAAGCTTCTTCAACACTTGTAGGTCCTGTTCCTCCAGTTTTAAACCAAGCAGGACAAATGCAATTATCAAATATGATGCCTGATGCTTCTGAGTTTATTGCACAAGGAGGCAAAGATGCAGTTGCAACATATTCTGGCAATATTGCAGGACCAGGTGCAGCTACGTTTGGAGAAGATTTTACGACTATGTTTGGAAAAGGAGATAATTTTAATTTAGGACAAGGACTTTCTAATATTGGTTCAGCAGCCATGAATGATCCATTAGCATTAGCCACACTAGGAACTACTGGAACTATGTATGGTATGGATATGATGCAAGCAGACTACGAAGAACAGATGGCTAGAATGCAAGCTGAAAGAGAAGAAAAAAAGAGACAGAATGAATTAATGAATCCTGAACCTATTCTTTACTCAGCAGAAGGTGGAAGAACAGGATATTTTATGGGTGGCGATATGAGAGCTGCTATTGATAGCGTAGGTGGTCAAAATATAACTGGTGGCGAATTACCACAAATATTTGCACCTGCAAGACAAGCTTATGATGTAAATCCAAATTTTATGGCTGGTTTTAATCCAGAAACTATGTATTTTAATCCATCTACAATATCAGCTCCAGCATCAGGTTTAGAAGCAGGAGGTCCTCCAATCGTTTTAGATACATATACAGGCACTAAAGGAGGATATGGCGGTGATCCATTAGTAATATCACCTGAAGGGCGACAAGCATCTATTGATCCATTTAGTGCATATACAGGAGAAGCACCAGCAGGATTAGTTCCATACAGCACTACACAACCTGCACCTTATATAGATATAACTGGTGAAGATTTAGGAATTACTGATGGAACTGAAGGAGTTTATGACCCAACAGTTGACGGCATAACAAAAGAAGAACCGATTATTGATGAATCATTTGATCCCAATAATTATACAATTCCTGACAATATACAAGATTTAATTGATTCTTTAGATTTATCTAATATAAATTTTATGGGTTCAAACATTGATCTTACTGGATTTAATCCATTAGATTATACAGTTGATCCAAAATTTGAAGTTAATGATCCTACCAATATGGATGATTTAATAAATCTTGATAATAATTTAATGACAGATAGTTTAGATACGAATATAAATAATAATTTAAATGATACTTTTGATATAGATGCTTTGTCTAATCTAGATAATATAAATGCAGGAATAGATTCTTTTACAACAACAGATAATACACTTAACAATACATTAGATTTATCTGCTTTTGACCCTTACAATCAACTTGATACAACTACTAATTTAGGTGTAACAGATACTTTAAGTGCAAATACTTTAGCTGGTTTTAATCCTCTTAATACATTTGGTTTAACAGAAGATCAACTAAATAGATCAAAAATGGATTCATTGACTATGGCTGAAGGCGGTCAATTACCTAATAAAGGATTAGAAGCTTTAAATAAAGTAGCACCTGATGTTGTAGATAAAATGGGATATCAAGAAGGTGGCATGACTATGATGAATGATCCTCTTACTCAAGAAGTAACTGCATTTTTATTAGGTGAATCAAATAATGAAGAAGCACTAAATATGTTTTTAACTAAATATGGTAATGAAGCATTTATGCAACTTAGAGAAGCTGTGTTGCAATCTGTAGTACCAGGAGCACAAACACAAGGACAAATAAAAGGTAATGGTGAAGGAGGAATGGATGACGATCTAAGAGGTATGATAGGCGATAAAGAAAGAATAGCTGTATCACAAGATGAGTTTATTGTTCCTGCTGATGTAGTATCAATGTTAGGAGATGGCAGTTCAGATGCTGGTTCTAAAGAACTTTATGACATGATGGATAGAGTTAGACAAGAAAAAACTGGTACTACAAAACAAGCACCAAGATTAGCTAATGCTGGAGGAATGTTGCCAGCATGAATGAACCAGCAAAAAAATTAGAAAATAATATAGAAATATCTGCTGTATTACCCTCAGATATTTATTTAGTTTGGAAGTATGTTGATAAATTTTTAGAGCGTGCTTGTAAAAGATCAAACGGAAGACATACTATTGATACTATTTATAAACAATTAATAGATAGTCATGCAAATTTATGGGTGGTTTATAATACAAATGAAGACATTGTTAAAGGATGTGTTGTAACAAATTTTGTTTTATATCCAACTGGATTAAAAATGTTAAATATATTGCAATTATCTGGTAAAAATATGGAAGACTGGATGGAAATAGGTAAACCAATTTTATTAGATTGGGCAGTAAGAAATAATTGTCATGGTATAGAAGCTGTAGGAAGAGAAGGAATGGGTAATTGGCTTACAGATAAAGATACAAAATGGAAAAAAAATAATTTACTTTTTGAAATGCAATTTGATCAACAGGAAAAAACCAAATGATTATTAGAGCTTACGAAAATAAAGACCTTGATCAGTGTGAGGCAATTGCAAGAGGTTTTCAAGAAAGCAGTCTATTTAATGTATCAGGCTGGGATAAAGAAAAATTTAATTATCTTGCAAGCCAAGCAGCTATACCAGGATCAGATGTTTTTGCTTGGGTAGCGGATTTAGATGGCATAATTATCGGTGCTTTTGTAGGATACATAACTGAGTATTATTTTTCAAAAGAAAAATTAGCAGAAGATTTAATAGTTATATTTTTACCAGAGTATAGAAAGCATGCCTATGAAGGAATAGAAAAAATGTTATCGGAATTTGAAGACTGGGCAAAAGTAAAAAATGCAGTGGAGCTTTGTATTGGTGCTAGCACAGGTTTAAAGACAGACAATTATAAAGATTTTTTGATTAAGAATGGTTATCAAGATGTGGGTTTTTTAACTAAAAAGAGGATTTAATTATGTGTGGAGGCGGAGGAGGCGGAAGCCAACCAACAGAAACTACTGTAACAAATACTGATTTACCTGAATACGTTGAGCCGTATTTTAAACGGCTATTACAACGTGGTGAAGCAGAAAGTTTACAAGGATATACTCCCTATGGCGGAGCAAGATTAGCTTATTTTTCTCCTGATGAATTAACAGGACAAGCTATGACTAGAGGCTATGCAGCTTCTGGTACTCCTCAACAATATACAGATGCAGGTACAGCCTTAACAGGTCTTGCAGCATATGGGGATCAAGGTTATACACCAGGAACTTTTAGTTCTTCTTATACAGCAGGAAATGTTGGACCAACTTATGCTGCTGGAAATTTAGGTCCTTCTAGTTATGCAGGTCAACAAATAACATCAGGATACAGACCTGAAACAAGAGGTTCAGCATATACCGCAAGGACTGCTGGTGAAGCTTTTAATCCTCTTGAGTATGAAAAAAATCTACAAAGATTTATGTCTCCTTATCAACAAAATGTTACTGATATAGAAAAAAGAGAAGCTATACGACAATCACAAATGATGGCTTCAAGAAATCAAGATGCAGCAGCAGCATCAGGTGGACTAGGCGGATATCGTGAAGCTATTATGCAATCTGAACGTCAAAGAAACTTAGGTACACAGTTAGGAGATATTCAAACTAGAGGATCACAACAAGCTTTTCAAAATGCACAAGCACAACTAGAAAGAGAAAGAGCTTCGCAATTAGGTGCTGCGAAATTTGGTCTACAACAATATACTTCTGAAGAACAATCTAGACAGCAACAAGAAAGATTTGCTCAAGGTGCATATCAAGCAAGCCAACAAGCAAAACAACAAGCTGCTGCATTAGGTTTAAATGCACAACAACAAACAGAAGCTTCAAGACAAGCTGCTGAAAAATATAGACAATCAGCTTTTCAAACACAAGCACAAGCAAGCCAACAAGCAGGAGCACAAAGATTGCAAGCTTATCAAGCTGGAGAAAGAGCAAGAGCAGAAGCAGCCAAACTTGGATTAAATGCACAGCAACAACAAGAAGCAGCAAATCAAGCAAAAGAAAAATTTGCACAGAGTGCTTATGACATGTCTTCTCGTACTGCTTTAGCTAAAGCCAAAGGACTTATTGGATTAGGCACAGAAAATGAAAGAGCTGCACTTTCTAGAATACAAGCACTTCTAGGAATAGGATCGCAAGAAAGAGCATTACAGCAAGCTAGCCTAGATATGGGTTATGATGATTTCTTGAGACAGCAAGGATATTCTAAAGATCAACTAGGATTTTTTAGTAATCTTTTAAGGGGTGTACCAGTAGCACCTCAAGCAAGTACAAGTACATTTACACAACAACCTGGATTATTCCAACAAGCTTTAGGTGCTGGTTTATCAGGTTTAGGTCTATATAAAGGATATGGAGGAGGATAATGCCAAATTTAGTACAACTTTCTAATGAACTAGAGTATGTGCCTAAAGAACAATTAGCACAAATGTCACAAGACCCAAGTAGTAGGTTTCCTCAGTATTTAGTTTTATCAGAAATACAGAGAAGAACTGCTAATGAAAAGGCTTATGCAGCAGCACAACCACAACCTACTACTACAGTAGCAGAAGAAGTTGTTGGTGAGTTTATGCAGCCTAAAGGTTTGCAAGCAGGTATGCCGTCTGAATCAGCTCCAACTGATAGTTTCTCTTCAGAGCCTATGGGTATGCCTGCCTCTGCTCCTATGCAACAACCAATGCAACAGCCTATGATGATGGCTAGTGGTGGTATAACTGGTTATGCAGTAGGTGGTCCAGCAATGAGTCCTTTAGATAGATCATTTATATCTGGTTTAGGTGATTCTATATATGACAGATATACAGATGAAGATGGCTTAGATTACAGTCAAGCATTATTAGATGCTTCTATGTTAATTCCTGGAACTTTATTGGCTAGAGGAGCTGGATTAGGATTAAAAGGATTATATCAATCAGGTCGTTTAGGAGATGCTGGAAGATTTTTAGGTAGACAAGGACAAAAACTTTATACTAAAAAAGGTCCAGATACTGTTACTAGTAAGTCAGGTCAAAAATTTTTAGCTGATAGTACACAAGGTAAAACAATTTTATCTGGTAAAAAACCTCCTCCAATTATTGGATCAAGAGAATTTTCTCCTACAAGAGCAGGTCTACTAGGACTTTCAGCTTCACCTATTTTTGATTATGCTTTAAGCGATAGTGAACAAATGCCTGAACAAGAAGAACGTGAACTTACTCAAGCAGAAAAAGATTATCAAAAGTTAATGCAAGATATACAATTAGCAAATCTTAAAGCTTCACAAAAAGATACCAAAAAAGGTTTAGGTGGTGGATTTAGTCCGACTGATCTAATTCAATTAGGTGGCACTATTATGAGTGCTAAAAACATTAGTGAATTAGGTCAAGGTATAGCTGGTGTAGCTGGTGCTTCTGCTGAAAGAAAAACTGCTGCTGAACGTGCAGGTTTAGAATCTAGATTTTTAAGAGCACAAACAGGAAAACTAGAAGAAGAAACTAGATTATTACCTGAAACAGCATTAACTAAAAAAATAGATAGTATAAATGATGCTATAAAATTAGCTGTAGAAAATGGTGATGATCAACAAGTTGTACAATTACAACAATTTTTACAATATTTAGTAGCACAACAAGCACAAACAGCAGGCTATAACCCACAAGCAATGTCTGGTACAAATAAAAATCTTATAGCTTCATATACTTAATATGCAAAAAGTTAATTTGCCTGATGGAAGAACATTAAAAATTCCTAATGATTTAGCCCCTGATAAAAGGGATGAGTTGGCTAATGCTGTTAAGGCAGAATATAACATTGATATTAATGAAGGTTCTCTAGGTGAATGGTTAATAGATAAACCTGTATCTACAGTTAGAGGATTATCACAAATGATACCTACAGCAGCCAAAGGTTTAGCTGGTTTAGCATTAGGTAGTGATAGCGATATAGTTAAAGGTATATCTGACTATCAAAGATATGTAGCTACAGAATCACCATTAGCATCCGATCCTAAATACAGAGATACCTTTGGAACTAAGCTAGCTGAAGGAGCTGGTTCATTAATTGGTTTTGGTGGTGCTGCATTTGCAGGTAGAAAGCTTGCTGCACAAGGCATAGTAAGTGACAAGGTAGGTCGTTTTGGTGTTCCTGGTGCAATAGCTGTACCTATGGGTATGGGTGAACAAGTAGACCGACTAGAAGAGTCTAGAGCATTAGGCGAAACACCAGGTAGAGTTGCAGAAAAAGTAGCCATACTTACTGGTGGTGCTATAGGTATGAGTGAATTAGCACCTATAGAAAGATTGTTTAGAAGCATACCTAAAAGTGCTTTAAAAAATCCTACAGTACAAGAACTTATTTCTACAAGATTAAAATCAGCAGCAGCTACAGGTACTGCTGAAGCATTCCAAGAAGCAGGTGCAGGTATAGCACAAAATTTAACAGCTAGAGGTTTATATAGTGAAGAAATTCCTATATTTGATAGTGCATTAGAAGAGTTTACTATTGGTGGTATTCTTGGTGCGAGTGCTGATTTGTTTGTAAATAGTTTAGCAAATAGAAGAAGTGTTAGTAGCCAACAATTAAAAGATGCAGAAGAAAGAGCTAGAGATAATAGAACAAATTTAGAATCAGAAGACAAATTCAATAAAGCTCAAGAACAAGGAACAGTAGAAGAGTTTCAACAACCTATAATAAAAGAAAAACCTGAGATACCAGTTCCTGCTGTTGTTGATGTATTACCACCAGACTTAGGTGTTATAGAGAATCCTGATGGGCAATTTGCAGTAGTTGATTACACAAATTTAGAAAGCCCTGTAATTAGTACACACGCTGATGAAGTCACAGCTTTGAGGGCAAAGAATAAAGAACAAACTAATTACGAAAGAAAGAAACTACAAGTAGAAGTAGATAATGACGTTTACATTATGGGTATGCCTGATAGTGGATCAGCTAAAACTTTAGGAAGAACTATACTTGACCCTAACCTTACACAAATAAATTTATCTACATTAATAGGATTTGATTCTTCTTTATCAGAAGATTTAAAAAAAGAATTAAATAAAGAAAAAACATCAGCATATGCAGCTAATACAGTTAGTGAAATGCTTGAGAATAAAGTAGAAAAACTACAAAAGACTTCCAAGTATTTAGAAAGTAAAGGCTTAGAGTTAAAGAGTAGTTTCTCTATGCCAGATATTAAGAAGGTTTTAAAACCTAAAGATTACAATGCCTTGTTAGAAAGTTTTGCTAATCATGCTTTTACTAAATCCGAAGAAGCAGGTGAAACTTCTATAAGAGAAGACAAAGATAAGGTAGATGTTTCTGTAAAAAACATTAAAGCTATTGCTGAAGCTAAAAATATAGAACTAGATTTCAACGACCCAGCAGTTCGTTATGCAGCCAAGCAATGGACAGGCTTTGAAGATATACCTAAAACTAGAAACAGAGGAGCAAAAGAACTTTTCTTAGCTAGAATACATTCTCTGCCTGCATTCAATACAAAAAACAAATTTCCAGACTTTAGACCTAGAGCTTATACAGGTTTAGATATGGCAAACTTTACAGCAGCAGCACAAAATATAGAGTTTAATAAAGATGATTTATTAGCTGCTGGACCTGAAGGTATAAGAAATAATAAAGAAGCGGTAGATCAATTTGTTAATGACTTAGTAGGTAGTGGTAGAGCAAGAAAAGTAGAAGGCAAAAACAAATACGAAATTACTGATGACTTTGAATATACAGTTGCTAGAAGACAAGAAGGATTTAATGAAACTCCAGATGAGTTTCGTGGCAGACTAGAAAGAGATAGGTCTTTAGGTAAAAATAAATTATCTGATGAAGCTATAACTAATTTAGTTACATCAGAAGAAGTAAGACAAGAAAAAGTATTACCACCTAAAGAACTAGAACCTAAGTTATTTAACTTTGCTGAAACAATACAAGAAGGTCGTACAAATAAATTTGCAAAAGAACTACAGAAAAAATTACAAGCAGCAGGATTAGGTGATACAGGTCTTGTAGTTAGTAATGATATTTTATCTACAACTACATTAGCAAAAACAGATGCTGGCGACATTATATTTGATCCAAGGGTAACTAGACCAACCGCCAAAGAAGGTGCAGTAGAGGGCGAATATGACAGGAATACAGACATTATTTTCTTATCGCTCAATGCAGTTAATCCTGATGGCACTAGAACAGACGAACAAATACTACAAAACTTAGATAGAGTTCTTGACCATGAAATGATTCATGCGTTTAGAGAAAAAGATTTAATAAGTGAAAAGGAATATCAATATTTAAGAGCAGAAGTTAAGCGTAAGAAAGTACCTACTGAATATGATTCTTCTAGCAAAAACGAAACTTTTTATACAAGAGCCAAAAGAATTAACTCAGGTACTGCGAATAATGCAATATCAAGAGGAGCTAGCAAAGAAAGAGTAGAAGAACTTTATATAGAAGAAGCCATAGCAGAAATGTTTAGAGCTAGAGAGTTCAAACCTGTGACACCTAAAACTCAAAGTATTTTAGATAAGATTATTGAGTTCTTTAAATCTATGGGTCAATCCATGCGTATATCAGGCTACAAAGACTCGTCTGAAATATTTGCTGATATTGAATCAGGCAAGATAGGAGCTAGAGAAAGAGGACAAGTAAGAACCTTGCGAGAGCTAGATAGAATATCTATGGCTAGAGAACAAGGTATTGTAGGCGGACTAGGTATAACACCTACTACTGTTCCTGAAGATGTAGAAGAAGCGGCTGGAACAGAAACTAAAATAGATACTTCTGATATACAAGCTGTAGAAAATGAATTTGGCAAAGGAGTTTTAATTACACCAGCTACATCTTTTAATGATGTCAAAGCTGATACAGACCCCATAACAGGTGTTGTCTTACCTTTAGGTGCTGCACAAAGAGGAGGCTCATATAATAAATGGGAATTAACTCCTGAACAATTTGAAGCAGATAGAAAAATAATTTTAGATAAATTTTATAAACTTACTGGTCGTGGAAAAGAAGTTGAAAATATTAAAAGTATAGATGTATTAGAGTGGTTAGTTAAAAATGGACCAACAGAAGACTATAGAGTTATTGCTAATAGATTATTAGTACAACAAAAAAAATTAAAAAGAATAAATGGCATTGATGGGTATTTTGCAATTGTTAAACAAGGTGCACAAAGATTTGTAGGTAAAGGTAGAGATTTTGGTTGGCTTGGCGTTTCGTATCCTCCTTTTAGATCAGAACAATATAATGAAGGTGTTAGTAAACCTTATGGAGATAGTAAGTTAGTACAACAAGTATATTTGCGAGACAAGCCAGGTACTCAGTCTGATCCAGGTCAGAATGGTGTAAGTTTTGATACTATGTTGCACGAATTAGTGCATCAAACTACACAAGCTGCTACTAATTTTTATGCAGGAGGTAGAGCAACAAAAGAGTCACAACAACTTGTTAAAGATTTAGAAGAAGTTAGAAGATTATTAATAAAAGAAATAGAAGAAAAAACAGGAATTACTGGTAGTCAAAATTATTATGGTTATATAAATGATGGAGCTGCTAGAAAATTATCAGAAAAATATGGTTCAGATGGTGCACAAAAAATAGTTTATGCAGCAGCACAGATACAAGAAACTTTAGCTGTTGGATTTACTAATAGATATACACAAGATTTTA
>Ga0208134_1000989_pt1 | contig 17377 bp, 21 predicted proteins | sample VirMetDEL_Mar_31_FD_184515 | JGI IMG/M metagenome (GOLD analysis project Ga0208134, IMG submission 184515) | Aqueous microbial communities from the Delaware River and Bay under freshwater to marine salinity gradient to study organic matter... | ecosystem: Environmental > Aquatic > Marine >... | reverse complement strand
TATGTGTTACCTCCTTGACCCATCGTTCCATAAGGACTAAGACCACCAGCGTTAGTAACATCAGCAGGCCCACTTTGCGAATAAACAGCCGTACCTGATAATGTACCACCAGCTGTTGGTGCTGGAGGATTATCACTTCCTGTTGGATAATCATAGTAAACATTTGCTTGCCCATTATAGTAAGCAGCCTTATACCACTCATCTTCGCTTGGTAAGAAATACTTAGTATTTTTATGACGGTATAGATTTTCACCATCAACTTGCCAAGCATCAGCAGAATCCCATAAAGAGATTGGATCATTAGCTCCACCAGTATCAAATTTATATGCGGGTTGGTAGCCATCGCTTACATTGAGCCAGTTAACAAACCGAGCAGCTTCATTCCACGAAACACTTGTAGCGGGCTTATCATCACCACGCTCGTCTAGTATAATCTGTAATGCACCAGCATTAAGGGAATCCGCGTTATAATCATCAATGTCCGTTTCTCTTATTGCATACTTACTAATACGGTATTCGTATGATACAGCGCCATAGGTTGTATCATCAGCGGGGTTACCAGCGTCTTCAACTAGAACAAACTCTATGTTAACGCTCGATGGTGGAGGTCCCTCACTAACTACATTAAGCTTTTCAACCGGGTGAGTTGATGGCATTACCCGGTTACCTATTGTTGGTATATCTAATAGAGCCATTATTGTGAAGGTGTATTACTGAAGAACTGTGACCTATAGTAGATGTCACCAGTACCAGCAGCACTTACCTGATTGGTGTTAGTAAGGCCTCTAAAGGTAGTGCTTTCAAGATCTGCTAATAGAAACCCGTTAGCTGGATCGGCATATCCACTATCATAAATTAATACATCAGCACCCGTCCTATTAACAATAATCACTTCAGAGCAAATTTGATCTAGGAGAGCAGTGGTACCGCCTGATAGAGTCTGTTTAAATGATCTACATTTATTACGATTGACATATTCCATAATATTATTTATGCAATAATGTCAATTTATTAGTTATAAAATGAGTTTTGTTACTCTAATGGAGGTGCTTCAGCGGCTGGAGCCTCTGGTATATCACCCTCTACTGGAGCTTCTCCTTCAGCTGCTGGACCACCTCCAAATTCTGGTATACCTCCAGCTCCACCTCCACCTCCAGCTCCACCACCCATATCACCTTCCATGGCTTCACCATCACCAAGACCCCCGGCAATCATTTGCTCTTTCCAGTTCGGCCCGAGTGTTTGAATCTGGGCTAACTCCCACTGCATCTCTGCATCTTTTCTTAAGAACTCTCTGTTAGCAAGGACGTCTTTATCCTTCCAACCAAGATACTTCTTCTGAGCGTATGTCTCCGAGATAAACTCACTGGCTGCTAATGTATTATAATTACCAGCCTTAAGCTCTAGTCTCTGATTCTCTCTAATTTCAAAGTAGTTAGTAGGTACATTAAACTCAACCTCTATATTAGTTTCGTTAAGATCGTATTTCTCAAACAACCCGATCAATTTAAGGTGAGTAATGAACCCTCTCTTAAGTCCACCAGCGAACCTCTGTTGTTGACGTATAACAAACTTTGCAAATTTAAGCTCCTCTCTCAGAATTGTAGATGAATCTACTGTCTGATCTTCTGGATCAATTCTAGTTGCTGGTACTTTAAGAGCTCTATAAAGCTTCTTAATAAAGTACATTAAGTCACTTAACTCGCCTAGGTTAGCACCACCTTGTAGTTGATCGACAGATGTACCTTCAGATCCCTGTCGCTTTGCAAACCAGAAGGCATCAAGCATTGATTGTGGATTAAATTTCTTAACGACATCAGTTTGATCTAGGTCAAATGTCTTTCTTGACCAGTAATTCTGAATAAGCTTTCTCAAATACGCCTCAGCTTTTGGTGGCGGCATATTACCAACATCAACATTAAACACTAACCTCTCTGGCGCTCTAACTAGTCTATAGATAATGATGGCGTCCTCAATTAAGGATAATTGCCTGTAAGGTCTTCGAGCGTTTTCCAGGAAAGGTATAACAAACTCCTTTGTTTCATTATATACACCAGAACTAATATAGACGATCTGGTTACTATCCATTGGGATTAACTCTACCTTCTCAACCTTACCTGGGTTGGTTACGCTATAGATTGGCTTTTTATAAATATAACCCTTAACAAGCATGTTTTGCACGTTATTATAAACAGGGTCAATAACCTCAGCTGGTAAGTTAATTGCTCCAAGAATACCCTCCTTTACATATTCCTCATGTAATATAAGCTCAAAAAATACTTCTCCTTCAACTAGTAGTTGTCTAAAGTATTGCCAGCCTCTCTGTTTTAACTCGAAAAAATCGATATATTTATCAAACTCTGTCTCTATCTCGGACTTCTCATCAACAGTAAGATCAATGTTATCAAAAAGTACTTTTGCAACCTGATTTCTATCATCAGTGTTAATAGTCTCGTCACAAATCTCATCTAAAGCGTCAGCAACCTCAGAATATGCCGCCATAATACGATAATCACGCATACGACCTGGTTTATTCTCATCCAGGCTAGCATACATTATATCGGCGAAAGATGTATCCTTACCGAAGTCTCCAATGGGGATGTTGTTATATGGGTTTGACGAAGATACAGACGCTTTTGTAAGCGCCTCTGATCTCTTTGTACCTATACCCTTAAAGTGTTTATATTTTGGATTCAGGTTGTCTTCACCGTTAACGACACTTGAGTAGGGTAATCTATTCTGAATGTATTGTGTTAGGTTTCTACCAAATGTAGCTGCCCTTCCATCGTTGGAGACATAGTTTTTGTTTGAGTTTGCCATTTGCTTATTTATTTATTCTGCGATCATATAAAACCCACTTATAGTTGCTGTTGATGTCCAGCCCGCGGGATTATTAACTATAATATCCACCTTACCGGATCCGGATAAATACGGTACCGTAACATACATAGTGTTGTTTGACATGATATTATAGTTCTCTTCAGGTAATACAAAACCTGTTACTGGGCCTGTATATGTTGTGTCGAAAGATGTTAAGTTGTTTGTAAGTGTGAGATTATCAGAGCTCAACAACACACTCGTTGTATGATCGTAATTACCACCAAGCAGTATATAAGTATATACATCATAATCTTTTGCCTCCTTATTAAGTGTAATTGGGGCTGAGAATGTCACATCAACTGGAGGATTACCAGACGCAAGATATATGTTAGTTATTGCAGGCGTACCAGATAGTGTCGTTGTCTGCATATACTGATTCTTATATGGATCGTTTTTATACTCGTCAAAGAAATTCTCGTAGTCAAGCGCCGTGAGTGGTTGTTGTAGGTTCCAGTTACTACCAACAGCTAGCATGTTTTTCTCTATAAAATAAATCGGAGAATCCTTAGAGTTCTGATTCTTAAACAGCCATCCCTTTATTGTAAACGATGTATCAGCTACTACTCTAAACTTATCGCTATATGTTGTCTCGGTTGGTGTAGTTAGTGATATATTCTCACTCCATATAACCTCTGATCTTACCTCAATGGTATCACCTGTACCAGTAGGCTCCTTCCAAGCCAGTACAATATATGGATTTGTATATGGCGCAAAGTTTGTTATAATCTGCTCTACATCCTGCATATATCTCCCAAGAATGGACATATTTATTTCCAGGTTAATAGGAGTTGGCATATCCATAGATATACTATCCTCCTCTGTTATATAGGAGTGTAATTTATTAAGCTTATTAAAGGCGCGCCCGCTATCATAACTAACGGATGTAAGATCAATAGTGACTACTGGTAGTGTAACGTTCTGAGCTTTGTTAACGATATCATACATTACACGCTGCTTTGGAGCAAACACATACCTAACCTCTACATCTTGCCTTACATTCTTATTTTTATCGTATCTTTTAATAACAGTGTCATCAAACGCGGCAATAAATTGGGTGAGAAGATCTTTAATCTCAAATGCATATGTATACTTTTTCACTAGTGTTTATATTTAATCTATAGGAACCTATTCAGAAAATACTTTGGTAACTTATGCTTGTTTTTTACAATGCTCTGAGCTATGTTACCATCTAAAATATAGGTTATACAATGATCGTCTTTTGATCTTATACCCCTACCACATGACTGAATTAACGAGCATATCATCTTATTAACATACCAGTCGTAGTCTCCCTTCATCAGCCTCTCGATCCTAACATCTTTTGTAGGTAAGAAAGGCGCCTTAACAATAATTTGAAACCTTGCTAGATCACCCTTAAGATCAACACCATGCGACATGGATGGAGATATTAATACTGTAGGCTCGTCAGTATTGGTATGTTGCTCTAGAAGCTCTTCGTTTCTTACACCAGGCTCTCTAAACAAAAACCTATCACCCTTAAGCGTACTCGCTAATGTACTGGTAATAGTATTGTTATGAGTATGTATGATACCCTTTTCACCTTTATGATGATCACATAACTCTTTAATTTGAACTGCAATTTTAGGTAGAAGCTTCTTCATTGTATAGTAGTTCAGCTTATATTTTGTGTTACATATAATAGGAGCGTTCTTTGGATCAAATGATGATTCAGCTTCGACGTATTTAAACCTATCAATACCTAACGACTTACAGAAGTTATCCGGATCTATAATTGTAGCAGACATAAGAATTACCTTATCAGCGTAATCAAATAGCCTGTGTGATAGCTTATTAACCTTAAGCGGCATAAACGTAACACCTAGTGTATCTTTTTCATGCACATATTCACTCTCAGTCCATGTATCTAATATAAGCTGTAGCGATCGTTGTGTGTTGATTAACTGCAGTAGTTTACCTTTTAATATTTTATTAGCTACTGGGTTAGAGCTCTGCTTGGAACTTATATCATCCTCTAAATCCTTAATAGCATCGTTTATCTCAACTACTAAATTACCTAGCCACCTCTCATGAGATTGTGTTGATATAAATGGTCTAACAGTAACACCACACTTTCTTAAATATGAATAATCAATCTTACATGTAAAAGCTTTTACTAATTGATCTTCTAACTCAGAAGCCTCATCACATATAATAACTTGCCTCTTTTTTAGATGCTCGGGTAGCGAAAAGAACATATTATAGTTAAGTGTATTAAACTGAGCAGTAAGCGCCCTATTCCTCTGATTATAATAAGGACAAATATCCTTCGACCAGCAGTCGTTCTTTAGACTATGTAGATGTACACATGGAGCAACATCTACAGAAAAGTTATCATCAACGGCACATTGATAGTTAGACTTACCTTTTAGTACTTCTACGTCATCGAAAAAGTCTTTATATTGATCTTGTAAGCTCTTTGTAATCGTTAATGCAGTACAGCCGAATGCTTCTCGTTCAACAGGCTTATCTGTTTGCCTGTAAGCAACATACGACATAATTGATTCTCTAAAATCATCTGAACAGGTGTCTGCTACATTACCTACTGTCTTAGATATAAACGACTTACCGCTGCCTGTAGGAGCATTACATACGACAAACTTATAACCACCAGCAAAAGCCGCGTCTATATGCTTTAACAGCTTTACTTGCTGCTTATTTGGACTATAACCCTCAGGGAAGTTGTTAAGTAGGTTTGATATCACAAATTTATTATAGCTCGTCTTCGTCAGAAGTCAAGACATAAACCAAGTTATTGTATATTTTGGATTTACTAGAGGTATCTAAAAGCTTTGTCTGTAGAATAACCTCCTCACTCTTCATAATAGTAGATAGGTGGTAGTTAAGAGTTAATATATTACCGTCTGTATGTGTTAGGAAAGGGTATGGGACTTCATATTGTTTTGTTCTTTCTCCCACCTCTAAATACAGCCTTATATAATATTGCTTTAACTGGAATATTTTTAATATTCCCTTTCTGAGGATTTTCTTATCCGTTTTTATAATCACATTTTTTAATAAAAATGGCTTAAATTTTTCCGCTACTACCTCTAAACAAGAATTCATGTATTCATAAAGTTAAGTTTTTGCTCACCAGACATTGGATATATGTTATCATTAAAATACGTCCAGAATTCTTCATTGGCTGGAATTTGCTGAATTAACTCGCACTGATCCATGCTTATGTTTCTATAGTCCTGCATTAAAATATCCCATACTGTTACTACATTTTCAGCCGCCTCGTTTATAACCGGTGGGTGGGACGGTGAGTTATAGTTAAGACTTATTCTACCGTTTGTAGAGGTAAGTAAGCTGTGAGATTTTGTACATAGCATTCGCCTTGTAGGAGGAGCCCCTGGTTTTGGAGTTCTTCTTACAAATCTAACCTCACAGACATTACCCAAAAGTATGCTATCAAGCGTTGACCTCTGAACTCTCATCTTTTGGTTTACATATACCGAACACTCTATCCTCGTTCAAGAAGATACCACCTTTAATTTTTCCCCGACCTTCAACATCCATGTTAGCGACTGTAACGCCTAGATTGTTTGGGAAGACAACAATATCACCCTTTTTGGTGTATTTAACATTAGGTCCGATTAGTATAACTCTTGCCTTTCTCCAGGCCTTATTAACCGCGTTAGTTGGTACAACAATACCGTTTCTAACGAGCTCACCTTCATCGGTCTCATCAATATATTCAACTAAAAGAATATCATCAAATACGAATGTTAACTCAAAATCATCAATTCCAAAATCACCCTCACTATGCTTTGATAGATCGATTAGGCTTCTTGTTGGTGTTAACTTATCAATGCTTTCCTTTTGTCTATACTGAATGTTTTGAGCCATATAGTCTATTTATATAACTAACTATATAAATCAACATATTGCTTAAGCTCACGTATTGATATATTATTGTTCCTAGCCATAATAGCCAGATCTGTATCATCCTCTTTATCCTTCTTAACCTTTTTAATATAAGATATCTTCTTATATTTTAGTCTAGGTATTAGGTTATAATACAACCTGTATTGCTGTTGCTTATCATCAAAGAGACCTGAGTATTTGTTTAGTGTTTCGTTAACAAAGTTCGGTGTATCCTTACTATAAAAAGACAGCCATCTATTTAGCAGAAAGGGAACAAAGGCTGATTCACCTTCTTGATCCAGGTAACCTGCGTTATCTTTTTTTGAATAAAAGAGTTTATTTTGTAGCTGAAAGAAGTTCATACAATAATCTTCGAAGTCGCAACCCACTGATCTTTAACCTCATCATTAAACGTCTGAATAACAGCGTTCATAAATTGTTCGGCAATATCATCACTCATGTTTGTTGAGTATGCAAAGCCTGGAGCTTTTTTACCGGCTTTGATGTTAATACCAGTGTGGCCCAGAGCTACATTATCTTTACTATAGGTAATAGATACACTAACCTTCCCCTTATCACGAACCTTATCATCACTACCCCTAAACTCATCCACTACCATAATGTCATCTCCCTCCATGCTGATACCTTTGTCGGTTGCTTGACTAACAATACTACCAATAGCGGTGTTAAGCAGTCTCTGAAAGGCTACGGCGCCTAGAGGACATAGATTAGGAATCTCCCAGCAGAAGTTAACAGCATCTTCTGAATAGATGTAATCATTTGATAGTGTATCTTCTAAATCGATTAGATTATCACTTACATACATCGGAGCTCTAAACGCTACAATGTTACCATATGGTGATACTTCCTTACGAAAGAACTTATACGCAAACCTCTCGTGGATGAGGGCTCCTTCATATACTTGCTGATCAATTATCATATGTACATTATATGATAGAGTGAGCAAGATTCAACTATAAATCAACTAACTTTTATTATCCAAGAGAAATCGTCAACACCAATACATTCATAAGATAGACCGGTCCCTCCGGTACCCTCGAGATGTATGAAAATTAGCTTACGTTCATGATCAATCATAATAAATCTTGTAAAGATATTTCTTCAAAATAATCTTCTAAATAATAATTCATCTTTTTAAAACTAATTTCCGGTATTTTAAAATCACTGGCATCTAAAAATATATGAGAATAATTTAATTCTTTATATTTATTTCTCATACTCTCTGTAACTTGTTGTATTGGTATACATCCAACCTCTAAAGCCTCATAAAATCTTAAATTTAAAAAATCACCTGTACCTAGAGGATTCAATATATATTTGTAACTAGCTAGTGTAGTCATATATTCTTTATATGAAAGCTTTCTACCAGTTGTAATAATATCTAATGGAATATTTGGTATATTTTTTAATTGTTGTAACAATTGATATCTTCTAGAATATGCATATGAGGGGTTATATAATTTATCACACTGACCGATGAAAAGAACTCTATCTTTTTTATCGGTCTTATCATATACAAGCTTTGTATCTCTAGATAGTAATTGCTTATTTATTATTGTTTTATTAAGCTTTTCTGCATCACTAACATCAGAAACTAATTGAAATAAATTTTTTATTTCTTGTAGTTTATTTTGATGGGATACATTCCATGGAAACTTACTATTAAAGATCTTTTCGAAATTAAACACCACGACCCTAGTATTGTTATTGTTAATCTCTTTAATAAAGGAATCATCTTTCCATATACTTACATTTGGTGCAAAATGCTCATCAATAATAAAAAGAGTTTCAATATCCTTAAGATTATCTATACGGTCTACCCTTTTAATATTTTGCTTTAGGTAGTTTTCTAGCCCCATTATGAAATTATTGAACAAACCATGCCCTACTATAGATATACTATCGTTAACTACTGCACCAATCATAATTATAATTTATCACTGTTTTGTTTATTTAAGAAGTTGCTAATTTATGTGCAGGGTTATCTGTAACCAAACCCGGTGTATATGTACTAAGTAAAAAAGATATAGAAATAATTAAAGCGTCTTAACTATGTTTTTTTTCCAGAAATCCATATCCGTTACTTTAAGCTTGTTAAGCCCTTTATCATGATATTTATGTGTTTCGTGTAACTTATCCTTCAAAAAGTCTACCGTTACCTCATTCCAGCTATCTACAAAAAGAATTGGAAAATCCTTAAACTGTGATAAAGCTTCATGCTTAAGTACAATTGGTATGGCTCCTAAATACAGACATTCCCAGATTCTATGACAGTCAATTCCATTACCTGGAGGAGATATAACAAATGCACTTCTTGCAATATTCATCCAATATTCTTCATTTGATGTTTGGCCACTCATTGGTATACCATTAGAAGATGTAACATTATTGCAATGTGATCTTATATCTTTATTTGTATTTATATTAAAGTTCTTAAATACTAAAATTTCTTTTTTTAAATTTAAATCTCTAACCCTTTTAATTAATTTTTGGTTACCATGTGGCCATTGACTATTAGCCAACCCTATAGGTAAGCTTACCAACTTATCGTGGTTAATAAATCTATTTTGACAATACCATTTTTTAATTTTATTACCCTCTAAATATTTTAAAAATTTATCATCTACCCGGGCATCGGAATTATGAGACATAATTATTGTACCGTCATTTAGATGCCGGTAAAATTTATCAAAAAAATCTACTAAAAAATGAGTATATACAAATATAAAATTATATTTTTTGATACCGGGCCCGTCTAGTTCAGATATTTTAACTAGGTTTTGTTTTAAGCACCTGTTTTGATTTTGAATTATATCATTATTTTCAGTGTATAAACTGATTTGAGATAATTTCTGAAATTGTTCACCTGATATCATTTTAGTTTATTTACCCAATATTGTAAGAGGTCGCCCATTGTTTGATCTAAATCTATTTCAGGTCTCCAACCGGTCATATCTCTTAATTCTTTCGAATCGCCTATCTGTACCTGAATATCAATAGGACGGAAATATGGCTTATGGATTTTTTGCTCAATATCTGCTAAACCAGATTTTTTAATTAATAAATCAGTATAATGCTGCATTTTATAGACTTCATCTCCACACACATTAAAAGCTTTACCTCTTGTATCTGGATTAAGCATTAATTTATAATAAGCATTAACACAATCTCTTACATCAATAACAACTCTTTCAGTTTGTAGGTTACCAATCTTCAATACTAATTCTTGCTTATTAAGCATCATATTGGCGATCTGATAAGCATCAGAACTTATGCTAAAAATTTTACCTCTTCTTGGACCTGTATGACTAAAAGCCCTAGTAACAAAACCATCTAAGTAACCATTCTTACTTCTCTCCCTTACATACATATCCATTGCAGCTTTAGAGGTGCCGTACGGATTGCTTGGTATTAAAGGTGTATCTACTGTTAATAACCCAACATCTTTACATGTATCACCATATACTTCGCTTGTGGAACAGAACATAAATCTAGTATTTTTACCCTCCAGTGCAGTAATGAGATTAACTGTACCGGTAACATTCTCTTCCCAGGTTAAAATAGGATCCTTAAAGCTAGTTGGGGGATGTGATTGAGCTGCTAAATGAAATACACCATCAAATTCTTCTTCATCGAAAAGCTTTTCAACGCCGTAGAAGTGCTTTAAATCCAAGTAATGAAACTTAATTTTATTTAAATTTTCTAAATCAATAATATCAACTAAATCTAATTCTCTACCATTAGCTGTTCTTACTATCCCATGTACCTCATGCCCTTCCTTGAGTAGTAAATTAGCTAAATGCGGTCCAGCGAACCCAGTTATACCAGTAATTAAATATTTGCTCATATTTTATTTTATCTTATTTTTATTGAGAATCAACTACTTTATGCATAGTACCTGTATCAATAGCAATATGATTTGTATTTAGATAAAAGTAAGAATTATAATTATTTGGTGGTAGATTTTTTTGCATTCCAATGGTGTATATATTAGTTTTAGTTTTAAATTGATTTTTTATACCGCTTGCTAAATTTGACTGACCGGAATCTAAAGTTATAAAATTTTTACAGGAATATAAAGCATCGCAATAATCAAATAGGCTGTTTATTTTAAACTTTTCATTTAGTATATTAACACTTTTCGTACCATTATAATTATTTTTTTCTACTTGTAATGCATTTTCAATTTTATCTAAGGAAATAATTTTATTATAGACTTTTAATATATTTTCGTTAGTAAAATACTGTTTAAAAAAGTTAAAGTAATACGCACCACTCAAATCTACTAGTGTTTTATCTTTAAGCTCTTCTTTAATTTTAGGTGTATAGTTTATAAAGGGGTAACTATAGGGAGCTTCATCAAAACCATAGCCTATTTGAATACTTCTTAAAAGGTTCCATTCTTTATTTTTCTGAACCGTATAATTATTAATCCAGCTTACATTCTTCTCATCTATCAAAGGAATATCTTTAAATAGAAGTTCGTAAGTTTCAGTATTATTAAATTTATTGTGTTTACTCAAATAGCAATCATAACCATATTTTTTGCATAATTTTGGTATAGTTGAATGAGCTAAATTATCACCTAACCCTCCCCATTCTTGATATATGACAATTTTTTTACTCATAATAAAATTTATTTAATTTTTTACAATGTATGTGTAGATTAAAAATGTTATATTTTTTATTATTAGCAATAATATACGGCTTATCATCAAATATGATTTGCATATTATCAGTTAACTTACTACCAACGTACTGCTTTCTATCTATAAATCCAGGTGAGTGACCGTTTGGTGTTCCGCCGATATATTGACCGTAAGAAGAAGGATCAAATATAAAATCAAACTCGTTAAGTTCTTCCGGTAAAACAGGTAGTTTTGTTATTATACCATCGTCTATATAACCTAATAATCTCATTTCATGAATATTATCACCGGTAATCGATCTCGCAAACCTTTCACCTTTTTGCACAATATCAAATACTCGTTTAGTAATGTTAGCCATTTTTTCCTTATTATTAATAATGCTAAAACCAAATGTGTATTCTGTTTGTTTATGTGGTGTGATGTATACCTCCTCCTTTATTTTATCTCTCAATATTTGTGGATCGTTATAATATAACACATCATTATCAAAATGTAACAGTGGTTCATCGCTACAATAATTTTGATAGTATTCATTTAGATAGTGAATCCTTAATAAGGAAGTAATCCATAGTGGATTGGGATCGAGATGAAAATATTTTTTGACATGCGGTGAATTAAGTTTATTTACATTTATAATAGTTACCCGGTTACTATTATAAGTAACATTTTGATCTGTGCATAATGCTATATTATTATTTGGATACCTAAGGATACTATCAATGCATGTATTTAAATGCTTTGGTAAGGGGCCTAAATGAAATAAAAAATGTTTCATTTTTAGCTTATAAGAGGAACCTTACGTTTAAAAGCAGCGTAACCATTTCTTTCACTACTGTTAAACACAATTTCCCATTCATCGTCTTCCATTAATTCAACAAAAACCTGCCTAGTTTTATAAGCTGTGTGACAATCATCTAAAAAGAAAAAGTTGGTTCTATTTTTTAGTAGAACATATTCACTATATCCAAAGAACTCACCACCATCAATTAAAACTGCATCATAAAAATTAGTATCATTGTCTAGATAGCCCTCTTTACATTTTAGCAACTCTGCCATACCACTTTCGAACCACCTTTTTACAATATCTTTTGTATTGGTTATTTTATTATATTCAGACTGCCATATTTCTTCAAAAGAATCTACTAGTAATGTTTTTTTCGATATTGAAGAAATATTTTTACATATAACCCAATCATAATTTGACGTGTTGTTTAAGAGCTGATTATATCTATCAGTTTTAACCTCTAAACAATAGAGTTTAGGATCATCTAAGGTTGACATACCTTCAATAAGACATTGTGTTGAACCTGTACCGTCCCAGGACCCAATTTCTAAAACTCGTCGTAATTTCTCTTTTTTGACTACGTCTATTATTGATTTCCCAAAACTTGAATTTTTAGTAATTTCGCCCATATTATTTATTTTTTTAATGTGTAGTAACAATTACGACCATCAGTATTATAACTGTAGTTTTTATTAGTTAGCTTTTTCTTTATATAATTCTGCCCTGCTTTTCCTAGTAGATTTTTTTCTTCATATTGTGTGTAGAATTTCTCCGTTTCAAATAGCCAGCTTTCATGTACAATATTTTTAATACAAATATTATCAAAATTAATACTATCTAGAATTTTAAAATCGCAGCCCTCTGTATCAATAAATAGTAGTTCAATTTCCGTGATCTGATGCTCTAAACATATATCGTTAAAATTACGTGATATAATTTTAACTGGTGTCAGTTTTTCTTTATTCCAATCATCTAGTGGTAATGTAGTGGCATGCCGTAGCCTGGATGTATTATTATCAGGTAAAAATAGGTCAACATATTCATTATTTTTATCACTTACTATACAATTAATTAATGTATAATTCACATTATCATAGCTGTTGCGTATATTTTCGTTTAGTTGAGACCACGGCTCAATCAAAAAGGTATGTGAGGGTGTAAAATCATGTACTAATTCTCTAAAACCATCCACACCATCATTTGTACCTATTTGAAAAAATACTCCATTCTTTTCAAGTGTTAGGTGTTTACATGCGTTGGTATAGTCATCAGATTTTTTCATTACCGAATATATTTAATACAGGTATCCTCAAAATCAAAATATAGGTCTATTTCATCTTTAGCAGGAGACACAGGCCACATTTTAATACCTTCTTTATATGGAAAGATAATTTTTTTATGATTACCTAAAAAGGCCGCCATCCACGAGAAGCTTGACTGTGATATTGCAATATTTTCACTATATAATAAGGTTAAAAAATCATTCATCCCCCGTTCATCCAATATAGGTGAAAACTTATCTACTGTTCCAGGTGATAACAGACGGCAATTATCATCTTGGACGAGCCTTTTAACTGTATCACAGTTTGAGTTATCTGTGACTATAACAATATCCTTATACGGATAATCTTTTATTAATTTTTTATAAAAATCGTAACCTAAGAAAGCATTTAAAACTTCATAATCTGTCTCTCTAACATGTATAACTAAGCTATTTTTATTAATATACTTTTTTTCATCTATTTTAAAATGATGTCTTAGCATTTCTCTATGTGGTGTATAATATTTACTTTGTTGTACGTAAGAATTTACAACAACGTCTCCAGGGTAATTAATTAAGAGGTCCATATCAGCATAGTGGTTGCCTAGTGATTTTGTATAAAGTGGGTTATCTATTTTATGTGTTGTGTTTTTTTCAATAGAAAAGTTGGGTATTTCATCATAAAAAAAAGCATCCCCTCGTAGCTTTGATAAAATTAACCCAAAACAATATTGAAACAGGCGGTTACCTGTCCTACCCCATTGATCATATGTAACAATAACGCTCATTATTAGGTGATTAGTAATTTATATACCTCAGTTGAGGAAAGATTAGACCAATATAATTTATATAGATCCCTGCTTTTTTTAACCAAACTATCTATTTCTAAATCTTTAAAATCCTCTACATTATTAATTCTTATTACAAACTGCTCAAACCTCGGAGGTACTTTAACACTGTTAAACACTACAGGTATTACTCCAGCCGCCATAGCTTCATATAATCTAATTGTTGATGGTCCTGTTCCAGGTGGGCATAACCCTACTAGACTATTACATAAAAACTCTACGTATTTATTTGAATATTTTTCTCGTTCGAGTTTTGATTTTTCATAAAACCAACTACCAGTGTCACGTATAATAATACCTCTGTCGTTGTTTATTTCGAATAATTGTTTTCTAATCGGGTGAGTGTTACAACTACCAATAAACGTAGTTTTGTATTTTCTTTTTTCAGGGTTAATAAAGTTGTTTTTTGTAATAACATTATTATAGTGCGGAATACATATCTTTGCATCCTGCTGTAATGTATGTGGTGTAAAAATCGTATTGTTATAAAAATTAATTTTATCCACCAAGATGTGCTGACATACATATCGCTTCGTTACGGGATATTTTTGCTCTATATCATCAATAACTTGCTGGATTCTACCTACACCGTATTTGTTTATAGTTTGTGCTATCGGAATATTAACATAATTAAACTCAACTGGTAGGCTATCAATATTTTTAAGAATATTATCTCTAATATTCTCCTCCGTTTTCACCATATCAACATATGGTTCGCTTGATAGCGGTTCGTAGTTAATTATCTTCATTATTTGATCCAATACCAAGCTATGGTTGAACTTTTAAGATATTTTATATCTTTATTATGTAGATTTGAGAATTCTCTTATTGCATTTGTAACTCCAGATATAACTTCGTAATCGTGGCCACACATTATTCCACCTTTTTTAACTTTTGGATAATAGTTTATACAATCTTTTAGAGTTTGTTCATATGTATGTAACCCATCCACAAACACAAAATCCAAGCTTTCATCTTCAAATAAGCTAACCGCGTCATCTGATGTATGTCTACATAAGGTAAATCTACTGCCAAATCTTTCTTCTAATGGTAGTGCATATTTTTCTAGAAATTGCTCATCAGAATGATATATTTTACCATCCCAATCCAAATATTCAGCGTAAGGATCTACACCAGTTAGTGATAGAGTGTGGAGTGTTTCTAGTAAAAATGTAGCGTTAACGCACGCCTTGCAACCTATTTCAACCCCTACTATGTCTGTTCTATCTTTCAATAAATCATAAAGACCCATTCCAGATGATTTGATGTGCGTTCGTATAGGAGCACATGTATCAATATATTTTACAAACCCAGGTGGTGATATATATGTTTCGTATATATGCCTACAATATTGCTGCAACTCACTATACTCTTTTTCTGATATGTTGTTCCAAAACGTTTTTATATCATCACAAATTGTTTCTGGTGTTGTAATGACAAAGCGTGACCAATCAATAACGTCCTTACAGGGTAAAACTATATCTGTATCAATAATAATAGGAACTCTACCCATAGACAGACACTCATATAATCTATAGGAGAAATTACCTGCACCTCGAGCGCATAACACCATATCACTGTTTTCTATGTTTGAAATATACTCCGACCTTAGATGTTTATTATGTGGATCACCTCCCCAAAATGCACTACGTATTACAAAACTATTATTAATGTTAGTATTATCACGAATACGATCAATTGCATTCTTTCTTATGGGGTGTGTTAGGGCGCCACAAAAACTCACAACAGGTTTATCCGCTTTTTGTCTAATTGTTGTTCCTTTTGGAGCAAAGTCCCTGCTCCAAGCCGGCATAGAAATTTCGTTAAGTTTCTGTTGATCTTTAATAATTGACGTTCTAAAAATAAATACATTATCAGGTAGGTCAGCAGAGGTAGGTTTCTCATTATCATCATTGTAAAATACAATAATAGGCTTGTGGTTATATCCTACATGCTCTTGCGCAAATTTATATATATCAGTATCTAGTTTTTTATGATATAAAATATAATCAGCCTCATCTATACTAGTATATGTTACATGTTTTCTAATTTCCTGAGCCCAATTACTACCTCCAAAGTCTTCACTCTGATTAACTACGTTATCATCAAATAACGGTAGAAATAGAATTTTTTCTGATGTTACTTCTGTGAGATCTATTTTATCTTTATCGTACCAAACTTTCATAATTTTCTTTAATCATTTTTATTAGTCTTATTTTATCCAATACACCAACCGCGTAGTTTGCATGATGTACCATCATACTATCTGATGGAACTATATCAGTCTTACCATCCCATATATGTGTACCATCTTTATTATTAAAAAAGTTACCAATAGTATAATATTTATTAACATCTAATAACTTGTATTTTACGGTATCTTTATAGTAGTTTAAAGCAACCTGGTCATTTACCATTCTGGCAAAGTTATTATATATTAATGTAAATAATTTTTGTATGTTTTCATTTCCCTTTGCAATAAAAAAACCAGCACATAGCGATCCACAATCATTTTGACAGACAATATCATAATTATTAGGTTGAATTTCCTGCAACATATCATCAACAAATGGTTGATAGAAGATAACATCAGTGTCAGAGAAAATAAAATAATCATTCCAGTTTTCTTCGATCGCCTGAAGAATTACCTGAAGCTTATATCTCATACTCTCCAACCACCCCTGCTCCATAAATACACCGCTAGCTGTTGTCTGTTTATGTTCAACTACTCTAATAGTTACATCATCCTTTGTATAGAGACGTCTTAATGATGGTTTAAAGTATTTCTCATATAACTCTTTATGTGATTCACTATAGTGTGTATATATGTTCATTTTATATATTATATGTCTTCTTTAAGACCTCAATTTCACGCCTCATAACTGGTATTAGTTTACTCTTAAAAAGGTCATTATTATACCATATACCGACTCTTGTTGCTTCAAGTTTTTCAGATGTAGAGTCCTTTGTACCTCCTTCCGAAAAGTGTAAGTGTTTGATTAAAATATCATGATAATATATTTTTCTATTAATGTTGTTAAATAGT
>Ga0208134_1000987_pt1 | contig 17400 bp, 18 predicted proteins | sample VirMetDEL_Mar_31_FD_184515 | JGI IMG/M metagenome (GOLD analysis project Ga0208134, IMG submission 184515) | Aqueous microbial communities from the Delaware River and Bay under freshwater to marine salinity gradient to study organic matter... | ecosystem: Environmental > Aquatic > Marine >... | reverse complement strand
GGTTTCGAGGCCGCGTTCATGGACACATGGATCGAGGTTCAAGATTGGATCGACCACATACTTCCAGAACTAAACTTAGATCCAAAGAAGTTTGAATACTGGACGGTGGCTTTAGTGTTCGATGGTATGATGGAAACTCACACTGAGTTTTATCCAGAGAGCATGATGGAAAAGGGACATCTTATTCACAATCTCATGCGAGTACTGCCGGAGGATATGGAACCAGATGATGTGGTTGCTACGCTAATGACTATGGCATCTCAGTTCTGGAGTCCTCAAGACATGGAGTTCGGATTCAAAATGCTATCTCAAATTTCATCTAAGTCAGCAAAGGATCGATCACACAATGTCCCTAAAGAGAGAATGCACTAAGACACTAACACCCGCAGAGCAACAAGAGCTTAAATATCTAAGGCAGAAAGTTGATAATCTGCAGGAAGAAAGGTTTCGCAAAGACGCGAGACCTTCAATCAACAATGAAGTATTTAATGCGGTGCACGAACTACGTTCATTCACCAGTAACCTCAGACAGAAAGGAAGGACCATATGACACCGGAACAAGAGGAACGGTTTCGAAGGGCATGGATCAACCAGAATAGAATAGACGTTATTAAGAGGCCTAGAATTGCTCACATGCATAACCAGGAATTAATAAAAAAGGGGATTAAGAAATGTTCCCCTGCTAGTAAGAAGCAAAAGATTGGCGAAAGATCTCGTCGGATAAATATTCTTTTGCACAAGAGACTAGACGTAACTACGATTGCAGACCTGTTGGGTGTATCAGAGACACTGGTCTGCAATATTATTAAACGAGATCAACTTCCGACAGAGGAAAATTTAAATGCATAAACTACCAGAAGACTTCACTCACACTTCAGAGCATAACTTCAACACAGAATCTATGTATGTGATGATTGAAAATTTAACTGAATCTAGGAGCGCGTTTGGTGTGACAGATGAAGGCGAAGCAGTTTTCTTCAATGCTCGTATCGCAAAACTTTTAAACTTTGACCAAGGGGATTTGGTTGATGCAAGCTGCGTACCAAACTACGCAGATAAAAGGGATCATATACCTTGGCGTTGTGTTCGAGCGACCATGGTTGAGCAAGCCGATACATTTAAGCCCCACTCAATAGACCCAAAGGTTGGAGACTTTGCAGTGATCAGAGCGACCATGGTTGAAAGCTCTGAGTGGTGGACTGCCGACGAATTAGCAGAGCATTTAGAAGATGAAAAAATTTCTGCAGCTAGGATAGAAGAGTTTCTTTCTGACAAAAACCAACCGTTAGAAAGCACAGAGTCTTATCGCATAGTCTTATCGGACTAAATCTAACTACTTGCGTTCAGCCCCCAACTTGTGTATGTACAATCAACATTTACAAAACAACTGGGGGCTGACATGGCTAGAAAAAAAATGAAAGAATCTGAAAAGCAAAAGTTTCAGAACGTTGGGTTAATAAAAGAGGATCATGACTTGCTGCGTTTGATCGCAGAGAAAGAACAAAGGTCCATGGCTCGACAGTTATCGGTGTTGATACGTCAAGCGCATGACTTTTATTCTCGACAAAAGGACTAATACTTAAATGTTTCAAGGGCAAGTATTCGGGTTATTCCCGACACCACTGGGTCAATACAAACTTCCGCCTTTAACGAAGGCGCAATATAAATTTGTTCTCGGGCAAGAAAACAAGATGAACAGGTCAAATAAGATAAGTGTAACTAAGTCGATACTAGAGAATAAGTGTATGGCTAGTTTTAAAACTAAAATAGAGCATTGCCTGACCGAATACCTAAAGGAAGCTGTGTCCTCCGACCCAGACCTCAAACTGCGGATAACTCAAAGTTGGGCTAATTATACTGGCGTTGGTCAAGCGCATCACGAACACAACCACGCTAACTCTGTCATATCAGGAGTATACTATGTTCAAACTTTGGACACAGACTCTATAGCTTTTCACGACAAGGAGCGAACATCGTATCAATGGGATGTAAACCCTCCCGAGCTTCACCCTTATAACGCGCCTTCTTGGCAAGTTTCGACACCTCAAGATTGCCTTATGTTATTTCCTTCGCACTTAAACCATTCGGTAAATTCTAGACAAACCAAAGATGCAAATGCCCCAGACAGAATTAGCATATCATTCAACACTTTTTATACTGGTGTAATAGGAAGTGATGATTCCGCGACTAAGTTAGTTTTATCATGATAGAAATGTTAACCCCGTTTTACATTCCTTTATTTGTTGTTGAGATAAAAGATTGGGATAGAAAGAAAAAAAAGTTACTGGCTATGGTGGACTGGGACAACCCAGACGCGAACAAAGAAAATCATTTCACCGACTATCATTTGAACCATAAAAACGGATGTCCATATCAAGTTGAGTTTGGAGAACTTTTGTCGGAGGACTTCCAATTAGTATCCAACCGCCTGGGAGCTGATCTAAATTTACAAGCGGTATGGGCGCAAAGATACAGCAAAGAAAAATCTATGCATGTTCATAGGCATGGATCAACTGGTTTTTCATGTGTGCTTTTTGTAGACTTTGATCCTTCTAAACACGAAGCAACAACTTTCGTCGCACCCTTTAATAATTTTGTTAGCGACGAAGACCTCACCTTTACACCTAAAGTAAAGGAAGGTACGCTCTTGGTTTTTCCTAGTATGTTGTTGCACTATGCTGCACCTAATGCTTCATCGAAGCTTAGAACTATATTTTCTCTAAACATCGGCACTAAACCTTTACCGTGATAAAAGCCTTTTTTTATTCTTGCCTTCGATTTGATAGGGTTTTTCTTTTGAGTATCCGCGCAGTTCTGTTGCCGTTCGGATTGTCTGGCCTTTGAGAAGTGCTTTGGCTACATCCAAGTCTAGGCCTGAGAGCCGCGCCAGTTCGATAGGCGCGGTCTTTTTGTTTCTTACCCCTCGGGAATAGTCCACCATGGTTTCTATTATTTCTTCGTGGGCTTCAAACTTAGCCATTCTCTTGCCTCTTCTCCGAGCACTTTGGCTCCGATGTTTATCTTTCCTCTCAAAGACTCCACAATTTTCTCATCGATTGTGCCTTCTGTGATCAGGTCAACGTATGTAACGTTGTGCTTTTGCCCGATCCGGTGGGCCCGATCCTCAGATTGGATGCGTGTCTCCAAGTTGTAGTCATTGGCATAGTACACCACAAGGTTAGCCTCGGTCAACGTTAGACCATATCCCGCTGTCGATGGATTCCCAATAAAGAATCGTAGCGGATGGTTCGGATTCTGAAAGTTCTGCACTATCTGATGGCGTTCATCATCCTTTGTGTCCCCAAAGTATGCTGCTGCAGACCCAGGGCCAAACTTTTTGTTTAACATTTCGGTGATTTGTTTAATGTCATACCGGAATCTAGACCAGATAATAGCTTTGCCCTGGTGTTCTTCCATGATTTCATCGAGAGCATCCATGCGGCGTGATGGAAAGTACTTCATCTCTCCATCATCAGTCTTGAGATGTCCGGACATTACTTGCTGCAGCCGAAGCATCTGCGTAATAATTGCAGGGGCTGACACCATTTCCCCATCCTCGAACATAACGAGCGCCTGTTGCTGCAGGTTTTCGTACATCTTTAGCTGCTCACTTGTCAGCGTGACGTATCGAGCGGTGTAAATTTTATCAGGAAGATCAAGACAATCTTTCTTGAGAACCCGATAGGCGAACATGTCAATCTTATTTGTAAGTTCATCGATGTTCTTGTACCCTACGATCTGTTGAAAAGCTTGAGCACCCATGCTTCGACGCTGCGTGACAGCGTATCTACCTTGAAAAGAGTAGTAGGATTCATGACCAAGCAAACCTTTACGCATAAACTCGAACTGTGAATAGATATCCATAGGACTTTTTGTAACTGGAGACCCTGTCAAGAGTCTTCTGTACTTGAAACCTTCTGCAATTTTCATTAGTTGTTTTGAGCGTTTGGCCTTATGGTTCTTGATAGTTGTAGACTCATCGATAGCTATGAGACCGTAAGGGCCAAGCGCACGACTCAACCATTTACCTGCTGTACTTCCTTTAAGACTAGAGAACGCCTCTACATTCATGACAAATATTGTCAGCCCTGCAAAAGGTTCTTTAACAGACTGCACTTCCGCCTGTTGTTTCTTGTTACCACCTGACACCCACCGAATCACTCGATGCGGAACCTCGTTAGACATATGCTCTGGGATTTCTTTAGCCACCCAGTTCCGATAAACACCCTTCGGTGCGATCACCAATGCAAAATTTATCTGCCCTGCGAGGAACAACATGCCTATGTTGTCGATCAATACCTTTGACTTTCCGGTCCCCATCTCCATGAAGTATCCAAACTCCGGACGATCCCACCCTTGCTCGAGCGCCGTTACCTGGTGATCAAAAGGTTTAAGTTTAAATTTGTAGTTGACATCCATCACATACCTCCACTATTGTCTATATTGTGGATAGCATGAGGTTACCACACAAATCAACCCTGAAGAGGAAAAACTTATGAACGATATATTTGAAGACATATTCGATGAGGCTGACGCAGTCAGTCGAGTTGATACAGGGACAGGCAAACAGCTTAGTCATTTGGTACGCACGTTGCGAAACGTTGAGTCCCAGATCGAGGATGCCGAGTCCCACATTAAAGCACTCAAAGCAGAGAAGCACAAACTATCTGTTGAAGGCATCCCTGCCTTGATGGATGAGATGGGCGTCGAGCGTTTGGATGTAGACGGTATGACCGTAGAACGTAAAATGATTGTGGCAGCATCAATCCCTGTCGCGAACAAAGATCAAGCGTTCGATTGGCTTAGATCAAACGGGCTCGATGATATCATTAAGAACGATATCACTGTGTCTTTTGGTAAAGGCGAAGACAACTTAGCAGGAGACGCAGTCGGCGTCCTGCGTGAACGAGGCTTCGAACCTAAAACCAAGACACATGTCCACCCATCAACACTGAAAGCATTCGTCAAAGAACGAATCACTGATGGCAAACCAATCGATCTCGACTTGTTCGGGGCATTCATTTCTAACACCGCTGTAATCAAGAGGAAATCATAATGGCTAACGCAGTTGCAAAAAAGAAAGAGACCGCAGTCTCAACCGATATCATGGACGATATCTTAGAGTTCGCAGGTGAAGGTGCAACCTTTGCCGCAGACGAGATGCAGATCCCGTTTGTTCGTATACTTCAAGCTATGTCTCCCCAGTTAAAGAAACGGGAAGCAGAGTACATTGAAGGTGCAGAGCAAGGGGATATGTTCAACACTGTTACTGGAGATAAGTTCTCTGGTGAAGAGGGCATCACAGTATTGCCCTGCTATCAAAGCACAAAGTATCTTGAGTTTATCCCGCGTGATTTGGGTGGCGGTTTCCAAGGTGAGATTGATGCAACCGATCCGGTTCTTCAACAGACTACTCGCTCTGGTTCAAAAGAAATATTGCCTAGTGGCAATGAACTGGTTAAGTCAGACCAACACTTTTGTTTGGTGATCGATGCCGATGGTATCTCTCAACCTGTTGTGATCGACATGAAGTCCACACAGTTGAAGGTCAGTCGTCGTTGGAAGACACAGATCGCAATGCAAAAGGTTAAGCATCCGAAGACAGGGGCCATGGTTCTACCACCGTTGTTCGCAACCCAGTGGAAGTTCAGCACTGTCGAGGAAAGCAATGACCAAGGTACTTGGTTTAACTATTCAATCGAGAAGATTGGTTTGGTCAATGACCGTGACCTTCTTCAAGAGGCTCTCACCTTCCGCAGCAGTGTTGCTGCAGGAGAACTAAAAGCTGCTAAAGACCCAGAACATCAGGCAACTGTTCGTTCTGTACCGGATGATGATTCCATCCCGTTTTAAGTAGTTTGGCTCACGCTGACACGGGCCGTTAGCGTGAGCCTTTTTTTAGGAGACACCCATGACACAAGCAGAAAGATTGCTTGCCTCTTTTCTTGGGGCCAAATCTGCACACGGTACTACAACTGTAGGACGGGTGGGCCGCAATGGAAAAGCAGAATCCAAGAGTATGATTGTTCGTGAACCTCTGACCGAGGAACTTGTGCAAGCCCACATCGATGGGAAGCAGGGTATTGGTGCGATCCCAATCAACGAAGAGAACAAGTGTAAGTTCGGTGCGCTTGATATAGATGTATACGATTTAAACCACAACGAAATGCAGGACAAAATCCAGAAGTTAAAGCTTCCTTTGGTTCATTGTCGATCCAAGTCGGGCGGTGCTCACTTGTATTTGTTCTTAAAAGATTGGGAACAAGCTGCAGACATACGAGATTATTTGACTGAGATGTCCATTGCATTAGGACACAGTGGTTGTGAGGTGTTCCCCAAACAGGACACCATCATCGCGGAGCGTGGTGACGTTGGTAACTTTATCAACATGCCATACTTCAATGCGGATCTACCACAACGATATGCCTTTAATTCTAAGACAGAAGCTCTGGAGTTAGACGAGTTCCTAGACACAGTAGACAAATCCAGGGTAGCTTTAAGCGATCTCGAAGGGATGCGTTTATCCAAGCCCCGTCAACACTTTACCGATGGACCTCCTTGCCTCGAGCATTTGTTTTCAGATGGACCTGTAGAAGAGTTCAGAAACAACACGCTGTTTAACGTGGCTCGGTACTGCAAGATGAAGAGTCCAGACCAGTGGCAACAAGAGTTCGAAGGGTACAACCGGACACTAGCTAGTCCGCCTCTGCCCTCGAGCGAGATCGTGAACCTCACAAAGCAGCATGAGAAAAAAGAATATCTCTACACCTGTAAAGATGAACCGATGCGGAGTTACTGTGATCCTGCAGTATGCGCTACGAGAAAGTTTGGGATAGGCAATGATGCACCGGACGCTGTTACTGTTGGCGGTCTTACGATCATGCTGTCTGAGCCCCGCCTGTTTTTTATGGACGTGGATGGAGACAGAATACAGTTGAGCACTGAGCAACTACAGAATCAAACGCTGTTTCAACGTGCTTGCATGGATCAAAAGAACATGATGCCTCCGACTATGAAACCTCAGAAGTGGCAGCAACTGGTCAATAGTTTGATGCAAGGTGCGACCTTCTTAGAAGTGCCTCCGGAACTGACAATCGCAGGACAGTTCAAAGATCACTTGCGTAACTATTGCACAAGCCATGTACGAGCCATGTCCCCAGAGGAAATGGATATGGGCAAGCCATGGACGGATGGAGGTGCAACGAAGTTTAAACTAGATGGTTTGTTGGAGTACCTTCACCATCGTAGATTCTCTGGTCCGACCAGAGGTCAGCTTATGCAGATGATTCGAGACATGGGTGGAGACACTGGCAAGCAGAACATCGTTAAGCGAAGCCCGAAAGGCGAAATAAAGTCTACTCTTAGGTGTTGGGTAATCCCTGCCTTTGACGAAGGCGAAGTTGAACTACCAATTAAGGAGATATCAAATGACATCCCGTTCTAATAAGCTGATGAGGGTATCCGAAGTAGCTGATCTGCTTGGGGTATCTAAGTCATACGTTTACAAACTGGCACAAACAGACTCAAGCTTCCCCCAACCTATCGTGCTCGGCAGTGAGTACAATAGAAGATCCGCCAGCCGTTGGGTTCTCGAAGAGATAGAGGATTGGGTTAACCAACGACCAAGAGGAAAAGACTATGATACAGAACAGTAAGCTTCTGCTAGGTCCACCTGGGTGTGGTAAAACTTATCGCTTGATACAAGAGATAGAGGCGGCACTAGACTCCGGCGCTCATCCCTCTCGTATTGGAGTTATTTCTTTTACAAGAAAGGCCATTGAGGAAATGATTGCTCGAGCCTGTGGTAAGTTCAAGCTAGAGCCCAAAGACTTTCCTTACATGAAGACTACACATGCCTTTGGATTCCATGGTCTGGGTCTCAAGACTACTGATATCATGGGGCCAGAGGACTATGCCAACATAGGCAGAGAGATTGGCCTGACGTTTGAAGGCAAAGACTACACGTCTTTAGATGGTGGTGTTACATTGCCCACGGTTGGAGGGTCAGGTGCTCGTTATCTTCAGCTAGATAATCGCGCACGTTTGAGAAAGATCAGCATCGATCAGGAGTACAATGAGGAAGCCGATTGGAATTTGTTCCATGGCAAGTTGGATCAGCTATCTAAACAGTTAGTTGAATACAAAATGTCTACAGACAAATACGATTTTGTGGACATGATCGAGAAGTTTATTGAGCACGGTGAGACTCCGAATCTGGATTACTTGTTTATTGATGAGGCTCAAGACTTCACCCCTTTGCAGTGGGACATGGCAAGAAAGATAGCGGAAAAGTCTGAGTTTGTTTGGATTGCAGGGGATGATGATCAGGCTATTCACCGATGGACGGGGGTCGAGGTATCCGAGTTTAACAACAGTTCTGATAACATCGAGGTTCTTAGTCAGTCGTATCGCATTCCCAAGTCGGTCCACCGACTCGCGCAATCAATATCAAAAAGAATTACTGGTCGGCATGAGAAGGTGTTCACCGCCCGTGAGGAAGAAGGCAAGGTAGAGTACATTAACTACCTGTCCGAAGCTCCAATCCATGAGGGGTCTTGGACGTTGATGGCAAGGACCAATGGATATGTGTCCGAGATGGCGAACTGGTTACGAGGGCAGGGGTATAAATACTCACGCAACGGTAAGTCCAGTCTCTCCGAAACGTTAGTACACAACCTATTGGCTTGGGAAAGCCTGTGTAAAGATGAGGCTATAACTTTGCCCGAGGTCAAAAGGATCTATGAGTCTGTAAAGAAACAGGGTGTAGATGCAGTTGTACGCCGAGGTTCTACGCAGTTGCTCGATGCCTTACCTGCAGAGACCATGTTGTCCATGAACGATCTGCTAAAAGATTACGGTCTATTGAAAGATGCAGCTTACGGGGCGTATGAAATTTTCAACGTATCTGGTGCAGAGCAAGAGTACATCGACGCTATCTTTCGCAGAGGGGAGAATCTTCTATCTGAACCTCGTATCAAGGTATCGACTTTCCACGCTATGAAGGGTGGCGAAGATGACAACTGTATGGTTTGGACTGCTTCGACTAAAGCTTGTTACGCCACTAGGTTCCCCGACGATGAACATCGAGCATTTTATGTTGCCATCACAAGAGCGCGGCACAATCTGTATATCCTACAATCCAGTAACAAGTATAGGTACACGCTATGAAAAGAGATAAAGTATTGGATCAGGCGAAAGAACTGATCAATGGGCAGAGAGCCAAGGACTATGGGGATGCCCACGATAACTTCTCGCGTATTGCTGACGGATGGAATATAATAGTACGAGAGGCACTACGCACTCATGGATACATTACAGCGCAACATGTTGCGATCATGATGGATTGGGTTAAGTCCGCCCGTCTTTTGAACGGACTAGACCATGAGGATTCTTGGATTGATAAGTGTGGGTATAGCGCCTTGGGATCAGATTTCTCTGATAGAGAGAAAGAGATATCTAATAGATTAGACAAGGTGCTAAATAAATGAGTCAGAAGTTTTTGTTTACAGAAGATAGCGGCGATTCCAGTGATCTCAATTACCAACTCAAAGGTGAGTTGAACGTGATTGAAACTGATTGGAACATCCCAACTGAGTTCCCTGATCTTACGGGGTACAAGGAGGTGGCTGTTGATCTGGAAACAAAAGACCCTAACCTGACTACGCTCGGCCCTGGATGGGCCACGAACAACGGACATATCATTGGGATTGCTGTCGCCGCCGGAGAATACAAAGGGTATTTTCCTATGCGGCATGAGAACGGTCACAACATGGACCCAAGGATTACGCTCAAGTGGATCAAGAAACAGCTATCAGTTCCTGAGATGGATGTGATTATGCACAATGCAACCTATGACGCAGGTTGGTTGAGGGCAGAAGGTGTGGAAATCAAGGGCAGGATCATCGATACTATGGTGACCGGAGCCTTGGTCGATGAGAACCGTTGGTCGTTTGGCCTCGATGCTATGGCCCGTGATTACGCAGGGGTTCGAAAGAATGAACAGTTACTCAAGGCGGCTGCTGCAGATTTCGGAGTCAACCCTAAGTCTGAAATGTATAAGCTTCCTCCTAAATTTGTGGGGGGTTATGCGGAACAGGATGCGGTAGCCACACTTAAACTATGGACTGCGTTGAAAGTTCATCTGGACAAAGAAGAGTTGTGGGATGTCTGGAACATGGAGACAGGATTGATCCGGTGTATCTTGGACATGAGAACCAAGGGTGTGCGTGTTGATCTTGATCGAGCCGATGAAAACAAAAAGGCTCTGCAAAAGCAAAGCAAACTACTTAGAGGGATGTTGGAGAAAGAAGCAGGGATGGAGGTGGACATCTGGGCATCAGCGTCTATTCAAAAGATGTTCGATAAGTTGAAGTTGGAATACCCTCGCACAGAGAAAGGGGCTCCATCGTTTACAAAAAGTTTTCTTAACGAGCATCCGGATAAGATTGCACAGATCTTAGTTAAACTAAGAGAGTTCGACAAAGCCGACAGTACTTTCATTGACAGTATCCTGCGTCATGAGCACAACGGAAGAATCCATACTGAGTTACATTCTACCCGCAGGGATTCTGGGGGCACGGTCACCGGAAGATTTTCTTCCTCAAACCCAAACCTACAGCAGCTTCCTGCTCGGGACCCAGATATCAAACGTTATATACGGGGGATATTCATACCAGAAGAGGGCCAGAAGTGGGGATCGTTTGACTACTCAAGCCAAGAGCCAAGGCTCCTCGTTCACTTTGCCTCGATGATACCGTCCACTATCCGGCATCCAATCGTAGATCAGATTGTGGAAGAGTTTAACACAGGGGATGTTGACCTGCACCAGATGGTAGCGGACCTTGCAAACATCACTCGTAAGCAAGCGAAGACGGTGAACCTTGGAATCATGTACGGCATGGGCGTGGCAAAACTAGCAGATCAGCTTGGAATTTCTAAAGAAGCAGCCAAGGATTTGATTGGTAGACACCACTCTAAGGTTCCTTTCGTCAAAGGTTTGGCAGACCTTGCCACTAAGCAGGGGGATAAGAACGGTCAGATACGCACTGTAATGGGCCGTAGATGCCGCTTCCACCTTTGGGAGCCTGTCACATTCGGAATAGGCAAACCACTGCCTTACGACGAAGCTATGAAGGAGTACGGGGGTCCTGGGGGCAGAGGCATACGGAGAGCGTTCACATACAAGGCTCTGAACAAGTTGATCCAAGGATCAGCAGCCGACCAGACTAAGAAGGCGATGCTTGATTGCTACAACGAAGGACTTACTCCAATGCTTACTGTGCACGACGAGTTATGTTTTAGTATTGAGAGTGACGAACAGGCATCTAAAATAAAAGAAATCATGGAGACCGGAATGCCTTTAGCAATCCCATCCAAGATCGACGTTGATATCAAAGACCATTGGGGAGAAATAGAATGATGGAACTAGAGGACATTAAGACTGTAGGATTTAAACAGATGCATCAATTACAAATCGATGCCATCATAGACTACATAGCAGTCGCTATAAACTGTGCTGCGGCCCTTAAAGATAAAGAGGTATTAGCAGAAGTCGAAGCGGACTCAGACGAGCTTATCAAACTCTTCGGGGGTAAAGGACTACATGTAGTAGTTACAGGAGAAGGCTTCACCTATAAAGAAATAGACGAGTGAACCTAGCCGCGATTATTTAAGAAAGCGTTAGCCGCACGTTCCTCTGGATTACCGCCCAACAACTCAGGGCTTACGGGCCCTCTGTTACTGGCTTGACGTATTGGAGATTGTGGCAACAAGCTGCCTTGATCCAGATTTAAATACGGGTTTGCAGGAGCAGAGTTGCTCGGAGCCTGCAAGTACGGGTTTGATTGTGGAGCCGAAGGAGTAATCTCAACAGGCTTTATCTCACGTCTGTCTTTAACTTGTGGATCAAGCGGAAGATTTCTCATGTTGTCCTGCACATTCTGGATTGCGTCTCGAGGCAAGCTATCCAGGGCATCTACTCTTAGAAGCTTCTTATATGTGTCAGGCGTAATTTTAAATGGCTCGAACTCACCACGCATAATTCCCTTGATACCACCGATGTTGTTCTCTTTGAGAGTCCTGCGGATTTCAGAATCTGAGATTCCCATGGTCCGAAGGTCTTGAATCATACGATAGTAGCCACGGTCATTGCGATATTTCGCCTCGTTAGCGTCTTGATAACCCTTCAACAGTTGCGCCGGAGTCACTCCGAAATCATCTGTAAGGCTGTTGAACATCCGCTTCGCGTCAGTCTGTCCCCGTTGGAATCCGTAGGCTGCAAACCTAAGACCTTGCTTTGGATCAAACTCTTGCTCGGACACACCAGTAGATAACCTTGCAAGCTCTTGCTTCCAAGTTCTTTGACGCCCCATTTTGTCCTGAGAAGATATGGCATCGATGCCAAGACCGTCTCCTACAAGACCGCGAACTGCGCGGCTGGCCTCAATTTTACCACCAGATATATCTGCAACAGCCAGAACGTTTGGAATCATTGTGTTCGCCACATGACCTGACATCTTAAATAGTTTGGTAGCTCCATTGTCCTCGGGGTTATATACTTGTGCCCCTGTAGATGTGCGCCCACCACGGTAAGAGATATCTAAAAGAGCATCTGTTAGCATGGCTTCGTCTAAGAACGGAGCAAACGCCTCGCCCAACGTTCCGATACCTACATCCACGATCCACTGGTCAAGGTCTTTTCCTTCTGCCATAGCAGCGTCCGCTTCAGTAAGAGCGCGGTTGGCAAACCTAGACAGCACGTCATAAGGATTCGAGGTACTATAATTGATGTACTTGATCTTCCCGTCTTTTGTTCGCCCTGTTGGAATCAGGGTTGCACCTTTCATCCAAGGTGCACCAAAGGATCTCTTGAACGCTTCCATCTCTTCTCGAGTCACGTCTGTCACGGCGTATGCCATTTCAAGCGCAGCGGCAGGAACAACTGCAGTAGTAGTAGCAAATCCGATCATACGCTGCCGACCTCTAGCCTGTATAGCAGGAATGTCTGAAGCCATATCATCCAAGCTTTGGCGAACAATATTAAAACTTGTACGATACATTTCAGCAGGGAACGTAATGAAGTTTCCAAACGGCAGCTTTCGTCCAAGCTTGATAAACTCAGATGCACCTTTGTTATAGTTTGGCACAGTGTCCCGCACGATCTGTGCAGCGCGAGTCTTGATCAACTCATCCATATTGGCAGTTCCGTTTCGAATTGCTTGCTGCGATTCGATAGTAACATCATCCATATTCTTAGTCAGATACTTAATCTTGTCTGCTTCGGACGCTCCGTCCAAGGCGTGTCGTAACTTAGCCTGCTCAGAATGGTACGAGAAGTATTTCCAAAGATCGTCTGATCCCTGATATGCTTTCTCAAAACCAGAAGCTATTTTACCCACACCTTGTGCGTATTTGTTGTCAGTTGTCTTACCTCTAACAGCCTCAATAAAATTTCTAGGACGAACTTCTGCGGAGTTTGAATACCCAATACCTTTACTTAATTGGTCTTGGATCTCCCTTAACTCTGCATTTGTTCCTAAGATTCCTCTGCGTTGAGCGTCAGCTAGGTCATCGAATACAGCCTCGCTGCCCTTGTTAAAGATGTCAGAGAAAACTGCCGTTGCAGAATCTTTGAAGTTACTTCCTCGACCAAGCACAGGCATGTTCCCGTTTGCCGTTGCAAACATAACAGCGGTTGTAAAGTTTCGAACTTGAGTAACTGGAGACAGAACTGTTTTGGAATACTGAGATAAACCCTTGGCTTTAAGGGCAACTCCTAAACCACCCTTCAACATTTCCACGCCCCAGTTAGATTCGCCAGCTACTTGATTAGTAAGATCTTTATAGATTTGCTTGGGGACGTAGTGTCCGTCCAAGCTACCCCACCCTGTTCGACCAATTAGTTTTTCTGCGTCAGCGTTCTTACCTGCAGATCCGAGGACACTTGCTGCGCCATCGTCACCACCTAGCTTGACATATCCACGGCGAGTTAACTCTTTCTTTTGAGCCTCACTTAAATCTTTACCGTTGCGGAAGAACTTTCCTATGCCTGTGTTTGTCTCTGCCATCTTAGCAATAGAGCCAAAGTAATCGTCAATAGCATTGAACTGCGCCAAGTCTGCCACAGTACCAAGGACAGCGGCTCGAGGATCATCGACCTCTCCTAAAAGAGAACGTAAAGCCGGAGCAATCTTTTCCCTGGAGATAAACATCCCTGTATCCAAACGGTCTTTTGCAACAAAGCCGCCCTTCAACTTCTCGTTCTTCTTTAACGAGTACCTGTTTAAGTATCCTTCACGGGCTTTCTTCACTACTGTTTCGGACGGCTGACCCAGAACAGTAATGATCTGTTTGTCACCCGTGCCTGTACGATCAAGACCGTTAGATCTTAAAAACTGGTCATTGAATACATCGTCAACGTCTGCTCTTGCCAACCTAGTTAGCTCTTTACCGATCAAACGTTTGTTTTTACGGAAGTAATTATCCGCTACCTTTATTGTTTTTTCATCCGGAGTGTACTTAGCATCCTCAAATATTTTGTATCTGCGTCGAACATAACTGCCAAGTCCATCTTGGATAACGTCCTTAATCATACGACCATCTTTAGTCATAAAGTTATTATCATTCAAAAACTTACTGTCTAATACGCCTTGACTCAGTGTGTCCACATGATCACGCATCTTAGCTGCGTCTTTGCGTATCTCTTTAGGCAAAGAACTGAACGCCGTTCTTTTTGCAGCGGGATCTGAAATCCGCATGTAATCTAGAACTTTGTTTAACGTGTCGGTCTTATCCAATGTGGAACCGCTCGGCGTAGCCTTTATAATTTTATCTAAGTCAGCCTCAATACTGTTAAAGATACGTCCGGCTTTGTCTAACTCAGGTTTAATCTGACCATCTAACAACAAACGTTTTTCTGCAATCTGTGCAGGAGTTGCCCCACGATATCGAGTAAAGATAACTGCTTCAGCAAGACCTTTCTCTAAACCAGACAAGTCATCGCCCGGTGCGTTCAAGGTTCGTTTGTCAACCAGTTCGTCAAGATAAGTACCTGCGGCATCGATCTTACGTTTTGTTGCACCTGCAACATCTTTCGTAACCTTCGCGTCCCCAATGGTCTTACCCGCTTTAGATAAACCTGCTTGGAGTCCTGCACCTATAACGCCTGCTTCTGCCATAACCTTGAGCCTGTTACCTACTCGAGCCAGATTTTTTTCTGTGCCCTCAAGCCCGATCAAGTCTGTAGTTTGAGTTGGACCCATCTCGACCCAATCACCAATAGTAGTGCTGTTGTCCCCAGACACTGCCATCTCAACACCAGCAACCGCGCCAAGTTCTCTCAAGGCGAGGTTGGTTCGTTCAGTCTTAGAAAGCTTTCCTGTCTTACCAGCAAGTTGTCTAGCTTTCATAAACCCTTTGCCTACTTTGCCAGCAACACCCACCCCAGGTACGACAAATTGTGTAATTACTTCTGCGCCTTTACCCACGATGCCTTCGGGATCAAAACCCGCTACATCTCTAAGATACTCAGCCGTCTCTGTGACGTTATCCGCATAATCTGTGCCTGCAACGAGGTCCACGCCTAATGCTCCAAGGCCCACGACACCTTCTCCGATGCCGATCAAACCAGATCCAACACCCTCGACAAACTCACGGGCAACAGTTCCTTCTCCGAACTGCTCTCGATTGCGCCCAGTGTCTTCTAGTTGCAGATATGGGTTAGAGTCTTCGACAGTCTCTTTAGGCTTGTCCAAGTCTAGGTACGGATTATCAGCCATTATAGCCCCTCGATGTTAACACCATCTTTTGCAGCTTGGTCAAGAATCAATTCTCGTTTATCAGGCTGTTGTTTTAAAGCTTGCTCAACCAATGTTCTTCGCTCGTCTAAGCTAGGACCTGACGGGGATGTAACCGGAACACCGCCACCAGCACCGTAGTACGGAGCTAATGCTGCAGCGGCTTGCTGCATTGCAGTATCAATGTCAACGCCTCGAGCAGCCACAAGTTTACCTGCGAGATCACGAACCGCATCTGCGAAAGGCTCAAGAGGTGACATGCCTGACTTTCCGCCTGACTTAGCAGCGGCACGGGCCGTAGCAGTTTTCTTGTATTCTCCTAGACCAAGTATCACTGCTTCTGCAAAAGCGTCTGGGCCTTTGCCGATTGATGATCCAATAGCCACGTCTGCAATACGTTTGTTTATCTCATCGATGTCGTTCACATCTTCCATCCCAAACACTGACCTAGCAAACTCTTTCTTAGAGTCATCGTTCAAAGGCATCCCTGCCTGATCTAAGACCGTGTTAACAATGTTGTCTGTATTTTCTGTGGCGATTGCAGCGTCAATAGCATCTTTAGTTTTTGCCGCTTCCGCCGCCGCTTCTTCTCTAGAATCAAAAGCCTCATCTAATTTGTTTGCCAGCAAAGGAGTTGTACCTAAGTATTGTTCAAACTCAGAAAGAAACTCTGGTCTATTCAAATTTGATGTTGGAGTTTTTGTAATGTCTACAGCCTCTACTTCTCCGCCCTCGACATACGCCATAGGTTTCACAGGAGGAGTTGGCATTTGAACTGAGCTAGGCATAGGCATGGGAGGAGCCATAGGCATAGGCATAGGCATAGGCGGAGGTCCAAGATTCGCCATTTTACTAGACCCTGCTCCACCCATATTCTGATTAGGTGCGTTACCAACCTTCTGTGCCGCTTCCATAAGTTCGGGAGACGAGGCCATAATTCCACCCATCTTCTGTAACTTTTGTCGAGCAGGTCTGTTGCTCTTGGAAAATAAACTGCGGTTGTATACGTTATCCATGCTTCTGCCCTGCCTTAGACGAGTTTACCTAACCCGCCAAAAATGTTTCCTTGTCCTTGTGCGCCACCGTATATGTTTGCCCCTGCCATTACGTTGCTCATGGGGCTGGCTTGTGGTGTAGCCGCCGCTGCCAAAGAAGTGCCGCTTGATGGGACACCCGACAGGATGTCTCTCATGTAGGAGAACCTAGAGAAAGGCTCGTATGCTTCCTCGAGTTGCCCTGCACGTTGTACATCGTATTCTTTTTGAAGTTGGTTTTGCTCAAGCTGACCAACATTGTACAATGAGTTTATATCTGTCATGCCTAGACCTTGGGCTGCTTCCCCGAGTGCTCCGATCCCAGTTCCTAGACCTTGGAACAGTTGACCCGCATTCTGACCGCGTTTCATTTGGTTTTCGAAAGCAGACTGAGCTTGGTTCTGAGCACCAGTATATGCTGCAGAACGAAGTTGAGCACCAGTTCTCGCCTTCTGATCCATAATATTTCGTTGCAGTTCGGATTCTTGGATGGCTTGACGAGACCCGCCAAACGCTCCAGCACCAACAGACTGAGCCCGTTGATCCATGTTTTCTATCTGACCCGCTCGATC
>Ga0208134_1000986_pt1 | contig 17405 bp, 17 predicted proteins | sample VirMetDEL_Mar_31_FD_184515 | JGI IMG/M metagenome (GOLD analysis project Ga0208134, IMG submission 184515) | Aqueous microbial communities from the Delaware River and Bay under freshwater to marine salinity gradient to study organic matter... | ecosystem: Environmental > Aquatic > Marine >... | reverse complement strand
AGGCAGAAGGTAAGATATATGTAGATCAGTCTATGCTTGAAGGTAGTAAGACAGGTAAAGCTGCTGAGTGTGACCTGATGGTTTTGATATCTAAGAACCCACAAGTAGAGGGTGAATTTGAGTCAGACGCACAACGACACTTGAACGTAGCAAAGAATAAACTAAAGGGTGGATGGCATGGTGTCGTTCACTGTCAGTTAGATGGAGAGAGAGCAAGGTACTCAGCATGAGGAGAGTCTTAGATGTAGAGAACTCTATAACTCTACGAGATGGTAAGATATTCAATGATCCATATGAACCTGCCAACACGCTTACTGAGGTAGGTGTGCTGTGCTTAGATACAGGAGAGAAGAGACTACTACCGTTTGACCATAAGGAAGCAACAGAAAAACACAAGTCCAACGCCTGTGTACTTCAACGAATGCTAAACAACACAACTCTACTGATAGGACACAACCTACAGTACGATCTAGCCTGGCTATGGGCTAACGACTTTAAGTATGATGGTGACATATATGACACAATGCTTGCAGAATATTTACTTTTGCGTGGACAGAAGCAACCACTTAGTCTAGAGCAGTGTGCTATTAGGCGTGAGCTACAGTATCAGAAAGATGATACACTCAAGACATACTACAAGAAAGGATACAACACCAATGAGATACCACTTGATGAACTTAGTCACTATCTTGACCTTGACTTGCTTACTACTGGCGAGTTGTACAAAGCAATCGAAGCAGACTTCAACACTCCTGCCTCTGCCTCGCTACGATCTGTTCAAAGAATTACCTTCAACACCTGCAAAGTCCTCACAAGAATGTCAATGGCAGGAATCAGGGTGGATAGAGATGCCCTCGAACACGTCCGTAATAAATTCGAGCGAGAGCGCAAAGAAATACTTGATAGACTGCAAGCCACAACAAGAGAACTGATGGGTGGCACACCTATTAATCTTAACTCACCAGAGCAGATGTCGTGGGTAATCTTTAGCATCAAGCCTAACAACAAGAAAGAGTGGGTAGATATCTTTGATTATGTAGATGACAAAGGGTTTAAAGATGCAGTAAGAAAAAACAGTAAGATGTTATTTAAGACAGTAGCTTCTACCTGCCCTGCCTGTAATGGGTATGGAAGAGTATACAAAAAGAGAAAGGATGGTACGCTATATAAAATACCAAACAAGTGTACAGACTGTGATGCCAGAGGTTTCCTACTGACAGAAACTAAAGAGATGGCAGGGCTAGGGTTCTTCCCACCCAATAAAAAATGGGTCAGTGCAAACGGCTTTGGTGTAGGTAAGACAAACTTAGATGCACTTATAGCCACAGCTAAAAACAACAACATGGAGAAAGCAAATGAATTTTTACAAGATGTCAAGAGGCTTAGTGCTGTTAGCAGTTATCTTAGTAGCTTTGTGGATGGCATTATCACCAACTGTAAAAGAAGTAACAAACTACACATCAACCTTACCCAGCATATCACCAGTACAGGTAGATTCTCTGGAAGAAACCCCAACATGCAAAACATGCCAAGAGGAGGAACCTTCCCAATAAAACGTGTGTTCATCTCAAGGTGGGAGGGTGGCAAAATAATTGAAGCCGACTTTGCCCAGTTAGAGTTCAGAACTGCTGCGTTCCTAGCACAAGATAAGACAGCCATGCAGGAGATTGATACAGGATTTGATGTACACTCCTACACGGCAAAGGTTATCAGTGATGCAGGGCAACCTACAGGTAGACAGGATGCAAAGGCACATACATTCGCCCCTCTCTTTGGGGCTACAGGGTACGGTAGAAGCAAGGCAGAAGCTGCGTACTACAAGCAGTTCGTAGAGAAGTATAAAGGTATAGCTAGGTGGCACAGCAGGTTGGGTGACGAGGCTGTTAATGAAGGTAAGATAACTAATGTCAGTGGTAGGCAGTACGCTTTCCCTGATGTGCATCGTAGAGAAAATGGCAGTGTGTCACACTTCACTATGATAAAGAACTATCCTGTACAAGGCTTTGCTACAGGTGATGTCGTACCTGTTGTACTCATAGAGCTTGACCGTTTGCTTGAGCCTATGCAGTCCTGTCTAGTCAACAGTGTTCACGACAGTATGGTAATTGACACACACCCTGACGAAATAGATGATGTGCTAGGCATAATAGACTTGTTGAACACTAATCTAAATGATATGATTAAGAAAGAATATGAAATAGATATGAACGTTCCTTTGTTATTAGAATCAAAAATAGGAGACAATTGGCTTGACACAAAAGACGTTTGATGATATAACTCTAACTCTGAAACTTTTTACATATGAAAGGTAAAAATATGGAACAGAATGCAGTAGCATTAAAAGTAGAAAACATGAACTTAACAGACGCTATGGGGTTCTCTGCCCCTGCAGTATCACAGTCATCTTTAAGTAGGATCACTGGTACAGTCATACAAGAAGTAGAAGATGGCAAGGTAGTACAAACACCTGTCTTCAAGATTACATCAGATGATGACTTCTACTTTGCTAGAACAGTAGAGGTACGCTTGTTTGCTGAACGTCAAAAGTGGCAGCGTTGGGATAGTGAAAAGAAAACTATGCAGAAGTCAGTGCTGTCTAACTCTTTGAACATAGACTTGAAAGATACACTAGGTACGTTCAACCTGGGTAGACCGTCAGGTTATATCAAAGACTTCCAAGCATTACCCAAGGATCAACAAGACTTGATACGCAGTGTTAACCGTGTCAAAGTTATGATGGGTATGGTTAAAGTAGTAGACCCTTTCTATGAAAGTGGTGGCGCACCTTCCAACGTAGACGGAGAGTTTGCATTTGTAATGGATGTCAAGAACAGAGATAGCTTAAAGTTTATTGACGGTACAGTAGGTAAACTAATTAAGAAAAAGATTTCCCCTGCAGAGCACAGGATTACTTTGCTAGGTGAGACACGCACCTTGCCTAACGGCAACCCTTACATGGTAACTAACGCATCACTTGGTGAGTTCGTTGGCTTGTCTGAGGGTGATAATGAAATCCTACAGAACTTCTTGGACTACGTAGAGTCTAGTAATGAGTACGTTACTAGCAAGTGGTCAGAAGAAAATGTAGAGACTATATCATCACAGGATCAGGACATAGTTACCAACATAGTTGATGTGGAGGATTTTGACCAGTGAACCACCCTGCTGAATTAGCACTACATAAGTATCTTAGAAGCTCCATTGAGGGCAAGTCTACTATGTCTCAGGATATTATAGATAAAATCAAAGATGATATTGGTGCTGCTCTCGACAAACAGTTTAATTCTGTTGAACAAAAGCGAGAGTTTAAACTTAGGATGTCCAACGTTGGGCGTCCAAAGTGTCAGCTATGGTTCGAAAAGAACAATCCCGACCATCAGGAGCCTCTGCCTACGTCATTTAAAATCAATATGATATACGGTGACATGGTAGAGGCTTTACTAAAAGGTTTGCTTAGAGCATCTGGAACAGAGTTTGGTGACAATGAAAAGGTAACACTGTCACTCAACGATAAGGATGAAGTCTCTGGTGAGTATGACATGTTATTGGATGGCAAGATAGATGATGTCAAGTCAGCTAGTGCATGGTCATACGATAATAAGTTTGTTGACTTCTACACACTAGAGAAGGGTGACTCCTTTGGTTATGTACCACAGCTTGTAGGCTACGCTGCAGCAGCTAACAAAAAGGTTGGTGGCTGGTGGGTTGTCAACAAGAACAACGGTAGCTTCAAGTATGTCTCAGCAGCAGAGGTAGACAAGGATAGAGTGTTACAAAATATAAAGGATGTACACACCTACCTTGATAGCAATGCACCGTTTGAGAGATGCTTCACAGACGAACCAGAGGTATACAGAGGTAAGGCTAGTGGTAACTACAAGCTACCCAAAGACTGCACCTTCTGTAACCACAAGCACAAATGCTGGCCTCAACTAAAGAGCCTACCATCCAAGGTATACAGTGGCAAGAAAGAGCCACCTACCGTACACTACACAAAACTAAGAGGTGAATATATATGACTACAATAACAATCAACGGCAAAGATTATGAATCAGATACTATGTCTGATAAAGATAAAGGAGTAGTACAATTACTTCAACAGAACTTGGTATCTGTTAATATGCTAGAGCACTGGTTACAGTGTGTTAGATTTGTAGGAGAGATGAAGACAAAAGAACTGGAAAGATCTCTAAACGAAGAGACAGAGATAGTTCGTGCTCGTAACGAAAAAGGACACTATGTAGCAGATGACCCAGATACCCCAGAAAATGAAGCATGGGTTGAGAAGCCCAAAGAAAAGAAGGAGTAACCCTAGAAGGTATCGCAGTGGCTTAGAGAAAGAGGTTGCTGCATACCTAAAAGATAACCAGAAACAAGTCAGGTATGAATGTTTAAAGATAGAGTGGGAAGACTTACGATATCGAACATACACGCCTGACTTTATTTTAGACAACGGTATCATAATAGAAACGAAAGGCATCTTTGATTCAGAAGATAGACGTAAGCATCTAACCATACGAGAACAACATCCAGAGTTAGACATACGATTTATCTTTAGCAACAGCAAAGCAAAGTTGTACAAGGGTGCTAAGTCAAGATACTATGAGTGGTGTGACAAGTATGAGTTCCAGTGGGATCACCGTGTCATACCTGAAGCGTGGTTAAAAGAAAAGGGTAGACCTACGAAGTTAAAACTTATTCCTTTTAAAGGAGAAAGAAAGTAACATGACTAAGTATAAAATAGGAGCAGATGAAGTATCACTAGTATTAAAGCCTTGTTCTTTTGATAGCAAAGGTAAGTGGACAGGAGAGTTAAACACAGGACTTGTAGTAGGAGAACAGAACCTGCTCCACCCTGAAGATGTGTCGTACTTAGTTCACTTAGCTACACTCATGGGTGCATTTTTAGAACTTGCACAACATGATCAAGACCTATATACTATGGTTGAAGAACACAGAAACGAATTAGTAGGTTACGAAGAAGAAGAAGATAGCCCTCTGTACGAGAAGGTAGAAGGTACAGAAGGTAAGGTTCTAAAGCTTACTAGGTTCACTAAGACACAAGGAAATGCATAATGGGTACTATTGATACACTTACTATGAACGGACAGACTATTACACTAGACTGTGATCCAGTAGATAAACCACCACATTATACACATGGAGAAATAGAGTGTATAGAAGCTATCCGTGAGGTAGTTAGAAGAGTTAATGATGGAGAAGAGGGATACTATTTAGGTAACATACTTAAATATTTATGGAGATATAATGACAAGGATGGTTTAGAAGGTTTAGAAAAAGGTTATAAGTATTATGGGTGGTTAATCCAACGATACAAGGAGACACACAAGTGAAGCATAAGAAGAAGTTTAGCGTTACCTTCTTATTAGAAGTAGAAGAACCAAGTAACGTACTGTCAACTGTAGAGGACGCACACGTAGAGGATATGCATGATCTAATACACAATACGTTTCACGATATAGATGATGTAAGCATAGAAAATTTAAACATAAGGGAGAGAATATGATCAACGCTAGTGACATCGAAGCATTTGAATACTACAACGAACTAGAGACAGGTGCAGTACTGCCTACAGATTACCAAACGTTTATACATAAGTCTAGGTATTCCAAGTGGATACCAGAAGAACTAAGACGTGAGAACTGGGCAGAAACAGTTGATCGTTATATGAAAAATATTGTTGGAGATAAGCTTGACACAGAAGTTTATAGCGAAATAAGACAAGCTATACTTGATCTAGAAATCATGCCTAGTATGAGAGCTATGATGACTGCAGGTGCAGCAGCAGACAGAGACAACACATGTATATACAACTGTAGCTACCTACCTGTAGATGATCCAAAGTCTTTTGATGAAGCTATGTTTATCCTTCTCTGTGGTACAGGTGTTGGCTTTAGTGTAGAGAGACAATACATAAACAAGCTGCCAGAAATACCTGACTTGTACGACAGTGAAACTACCATCGTAGTGCAGGACAGCAAAGAAGGTTGGGCTAAATCTTTCCGACAACTATTAGCATTACTGTGGGCAGGTGAGATACCTAAGTGGAACATGTCTAAGATCAGACCTGCAGGTGCTAGGCTAAAGACGTTTGGTGGTAGAGCCTCTGGTCCTGCTCCATTGGTAGATCTGTTTAACTTTACTGTACAAACATTTAAGAATGCACAAGGACGTAAACTAAATGCGTTAGAGTGTCACGATATCATGTGCTTTGTAGGCCAGATAGTAGTTTCTGGTGGCGTTAGACGCAGTGCTATGATATCATTATCAAACCTGAGTGATGATCGTATGCGTCACGCTAAGTCAGGACAGTGGTGGGAAACTGCAGGGCATCGTGCTCTAGCAAACAACTCTGTATCTTACACAGAGAAGCCTGACATGGACTCCTTCTTGCGTGAGTGGACATCACTTGTAGAAAGTAAATCTGGTGAAAGGGGAATATTTAACCGTGAAGCATCTAAGAAACAAGCTGCAAAGTATGACAGGCGTGATCCTGATTTTGAGTTTGGAACTAATCCATGTAGTGAAATTATACTCAGGCCGTATCAGTTCTGTAATCTTACGGAAGTTGTTGTTAGGGCTAGAGATGACGTGGATTCTATTGCGAGAAAAGTCAGGCTTGCAGCGATACTTGGAACAGTTCAGTCCACATATACTAAGTTCCCATATCTGCGAAAGGTGTGGCAGCGAAATACCGAAGAAGAACGATTGTTGGGTCTGTCACTCACAGGGATAATGGATAACCCCTTGATGACAACAAAGAACAAAGGTCTTGATAAAACATTGGAGTTTCTAAGAGATGTATCTGTATCTACTAATGCTGAATATGCTAGTCTTTTCAACATACCCTGCTCTGCTGCGATTAGCTGCAACAAACCATCGGGAACTGTCTCACAGTTGGTTGACAGTGCCAGTGGTATACACTCTCGTCATAGTGCATATTATATCCGTACTGTTCGCGCTGACGTAAACGATCCACTGACACAGTTTATGAAAGATCAAGGCATACCTAATGAGCCATGCGTTATGAAACCTGACACAACTGTAGTGTTTAGTTTTCCTATAAAGTCTCCTAACAAAGCAGTTACTCGTAATGATCTGACAGCTATTGAACAACTAGAGACATGGCTAGAGTACCAAAGACATTGGTGCGAGCATAAACCTAGCGTCACCTGCACTGTTCGTGATGATGAGTGGCTAGAGGTTGGAGCCTTTGTTTATAAACACTTTGATGAGATGAGTGGTATATCCTTCCTGCCCCACTCAGATCACACATACCAACAAGCACCCTATCAGGAGTGTAGCAAAGAGGAGTACAACAAACTCCAAAAAGCCATGCCTCGTAACATAGAGTGGTCAGCTTTGTGTGACTATGAAAAGGAAGATAACACGGTAGCTATGCAAACACTAGCCTGTACTGGCGATACGTGTGAGATAGTTGACTTAACATAAAGGAGATAATTATTATGTTAGTATTTAATTTACTTGTACCTGTAGTTTACGCTTTAACACTTTACGGTGGTTACAATGATGTAGCTAAACCAGTGGCTAAAGCAACATACGAAACAAGTGTTGTCGTTTACGAAAAGAGTGCAGACATCATTAAAGATATTACTACTGATGATGTACCTACAGAAGATTCAGAATAGTGTATGTCTTAGTACTCATAATGTCTATTGCGCCAGGGTATGTTCAAGTCCAAGCAATTAATCATATATACCCTACTATGGAGATGTGCAAGAGTAGCGCATCATACATACGCAGTGATCTTATAAGTAAGAAGCCTACACCTGAGTCTACTGTGTCGGCTTACTGTACTGAGATACCAATAGAGGTGTAATGAATATAGAGCGTGAAGCAAAGATACACATGGAAAGGAAACTAAAGCTTTTCTTTGAGGAGCTAGAAGTAAAGTTACAGCCTGTAAGAAAACACATAGAAGAAAATCTACGTGAAGATATATACAAAGTTAGAGCTTTACAAGACATAGATGACATACTTATGATAGCTAAATACGCTGCAGAAAAGTATGGTCTAAAATAAAAGGATAGCCGTTGACTTAACTGTTGGCGGCTATTCTACATCCCAGTTTTGATTTTAATATTCAGATGATCTATGTAAGACTCATAAGTTTTTAACTCTCTAAAGTTAAAGTCTTTTAGTTCAGCATCTACACCTAAACTCTTCATGTACTTCATAGCTTTATCTTTTTGAAAGTTGTTACCTTTAGTAGATGCTCTGTACCTTTGCTGATCTAAGTAAGCTGAACTACCAGGAATATCAAAGTAGTCTCGTAGTTGATCTCTAGCTTTTTTAAGTTCGTACTTTACTCTGCCACGTTTGTACTCCAAGTCACCCTCTTGAAATCTTTTACTAGACAATAACATCTGCATACGTTTCTCTAACATGGGTGCTAGACCTTCGTTAAACAACCTGTCATAGGTAGGAATATTAGATCTCTGATCTTGTTTCCATGACTGTAAGTTTGTTAAAGTATATGCTTGCTCTGTGGCTGTCTTACCTCTCTTAATGTTTAAACCAAATATACGAGCTAGAGGATTGGCATCATATAGGTCACCCTCTCTGCTACTTACACGTAGGTTCTCACCTGTAAGAGTTTCTGACTCCCCTACCAAAGCCTCTAATATATTATCAAAGTATTTAGTAGATGACTGTGTAAACACTGGTAAAAAACCGTCAGCTTGCCTAACATCCTTTGCATTGTCATTGTCTGCTAGAAAGCCTATAGATCTGTTGATAGCATCAAGAGGACGTGTTGCACCAGCAGCTATGTTACCCATAGACTTATACAATGCGTCCAGATCTGCTCCTCTTCCCCCACTAGAAAAGAAGTCTATTGCATTAAACACGTCATTACCAAACTGTAAGTCTCTTGCAACTTGTCCTATAGCTAACTGATTACCTAGTTCTTCTATTAGTTCAGGAGGAATAGTTTCTTGTTTTACAGCAAGATTACCAACTCTTCCAGCAACTAAAAACAGCGAGAACGGAAAGACGTTTCTAACATCCATAACAGTTCCACTCATCTCTATTTCGTTTACACCTAAACCTTTTTTCTGTCTCTCGTTATCTAATCCCATAGCTAGTAACAGACCAGTTGTACCCACTAAGGAACGAGCAAATGCTTCGTTTGTTTTTATGCCAGGTTCTTTCTTAGCTATACGAGAAGCAACCCCTGCAAAACTTAATGGACTCCATTGATAGCCTGTTGCTACAACGTTGTTCATAAATCTACCAAATGGGATAACCGTACCCAACACAGGTGTGTTAGAGGCTTGTTCCACAGCCCTAGCCACAGCACCTAAATACTGATCATCTGTTGTATAATCTTTTGAGAACACTGATCGTAGTGTAGTATCTACTGCGCCACCTATAACATCATCATCTAACATTTTCATGTCACCCGACTTCAGCACATCAATTAAATTTTTATCGTGCTTTAGTCTGACATACTTATCTAGTTCAGTCATAAACATTTGAGATTTAGTAAATGTATCTTGTATGCGAACACCAGTTATTGTCATAGAAGCATCTGCAAATATCTCTGCGTTTTTAATCACAGGATTGTTTACATCAACGTTATATCTTTTAGCAGTTCTCTCTACCCCACCGCCAATAGTCTCAAACAATAATCCTTTAAACTCTTTGTTATCACCTATGTCATCCATCAAGTTTACAAAAGTTTCGTAGGTGGCTAGAGGATCAAGAAAGTTTTTCATCTTCTGAGATTGTATGTCTCTATACACACGAGACTTTCTAAATAAATCCTGACTTAATTCTTTTTTACCTACACTAGCTGCACCTAAAGCGGCTACGTATAGCTGCCCTGATGCAAATATATCAGCCACACCCTGCCCACCATAGAACTGTGCAAAGCCAGCTACGTTAGCTGCAGTTGTAGCAGGAGATGACACAAGCAATCTTTTCCATACGTTTTGTGCGTATCCTAATCTCTTAGCTCTTTTAGCCGTACCAAACAGACCTTCTTTTTCTAGAGTATCTCTTACTTCTTTTTGTTCAAGTGCCGTTGCAAGTATCTCGTTCCCTGATACAACACCTGCATCTGTAGCTCTTCTGACAGCAGCCATAACACTAAGAGTGCTACCTGCTCCACTTGTAGTAGCGGCTATTACATCCCCTAAATCCACAGCAAGTGTAGCAGTAGTTCCCAAGTCTATGCTTGTTTCTTTTTTAAATAACTTCGATATTTCTTTAAGCTCTTCCTCTGGCATATATTGTAGCAAGTTTGTCATAACATCTGATACTTTTGTTTTCTTTGAAAATTTAATACCGTTCTCATTAAATATCTTTGCCAGCCCACCGACAGGAATCTTACCTTCTGCAGCAGCTTTGTCTGCAGTTGTGTAGCCTAACATTATTTGACTAAGCAAACTCTCAGGCATTATTTGATTACCTTCACCTTTGGCTAACTCTTCTTTACCTGATCTTACTTTTTCTCCCCAAGACTTAATTGCCTCTTTCATCTCTTTTGCTGCTTTATCAACAGATTTTTTAGCCAATAGTGGTTTGCCTATTGCTTGATTTTGAAGTTTATTAACTAGTCGTTGTTGTTTTTTTATTGTTTCTTTATCTGCACCACTTTGTTTTAGTTTCTTTAATTCTTCTTTTGCAGCTTTAAACTTTTTAAGAGGAAACTCTTCACCTCTTGTTCCTGCTCTAGCCATGTCTGCTGCTTCTGCAAATCCAGACATACCTTCTGCTTTACCAAATGTGTAGTGTAGTCCACCACCCACACCGCCTAAAGCCAAAGACATGGCAGTTTGTGCTGCACTATACTTTTCTTGAGCGCCTACATCTAAGTACAAATCTTGTATAGCCATGTCTTGATAGCCAGCAAGTAGTGAATCAATGGCTGTAGTTTGTAGCACTGCTTTCTTACCAGCTTGTTGCATACCAAACTTTATAGTGCGTGGCTTTAGTCTACCCTTTGTAAGAGTTACCTCGCCACCTTCAACTGTTGCTTTCCTAGCTGCCCTGCGCCCAGCCTCAAATCTTACTTTTGCTCTGGCTGCTTTTGCTGCACTATCAGCAGCCCTAGTCATGGATGCTTTTGTGTAGCCACTACCAGTGAGCTTCTTAATCATAGCCTCTGCTGCATCATCTCCTGCTTTTTTAGCGGCTTCTTTAGTTGCACCAGACTGTGCTGCTCTCCTAGCTGCTGCTGCTACTGAATTTTTTATTGCTGCTTTACTGGCTTCACTTACGCCTAACGCACCAGCTTTACCTGCAAAGCCTGTCACTAAGCCTAAGTAGTTTGTAGGGTCAGTTGCTACTGCTAAGATGTAATCCTTTACACCATCCACAGCGCCAAACACACCATCATTTACAAAGACATTACCTAGACTGTCGTATAACTCATATGCTTCTTTCGCTGCTCTTTTAGTTTCATCATCAGCTTTAGAAATATATCTAGCTTCACCTGCAGTTGCAACTATGTTTGTATTAAACCTACGCATACTGTCAACAAAGTCCTCCACTACAGTATCAGCCTCTGCTGTTCTGTAGGTAGCACCCTTCTTGCCTATCATGTAATTGCGTATCTTGTTGAGCCTGTCTCTTCGATACAAGTCTTGCTTCTTTAACTTTTCTCCCTCACGAGTATCCGACTCAAACATGTCATCAAACTGTGTGTTATCTCTGTACACAGGCGTAGTTGTATCAATGTCTTTAGATGTATCTGTCTCTATACCATACTCTTTATAAAAATCATTAAGTGTTGTCATTGTAGTGCTGCCTTTAATGCGTCAGAAAATTTAGTGCCAGAAGTTCCAAAAAAATCTTTACTAACTTTGCCTGTCTTTAACCATGCTTTAGCTTTACCGTGTCCTTGATTGTGTGCGTATGCTAGTGCTGCTAGTTTTTCTTTATCTGAAAGTTTTTTATACTCAGGTGATGTCATCATGTACCTATGATTTTGAGCAGTATAAGCAGCAAAGGCTTTCTCCTGCAAGTCTACATCTCCTCTAAATGACTCTCTAGCTCTTTTATTATGGTCTAATGTTAAGCCTAATAATTTAGCTGCATCTATCTTGGCATCTTTACCTAACTGATATCTACCATCGTAGTGATCATTAGCACCGCCCATAGCATTGTATCCTCCTGACCCTGCAGATTCTATACTAGCTATTTCTTCTCTGTATATATCCCACATATTTTTATCTACACCTAGTCTGTCTGATACAAGATCGTACACAGTGTTTTCCCATGTAGGTTTTTTCTTAGGGGTCATTAAACCTTGGGGTTCTTTTTCTATGGATTCAGAATCAGGGATGGTTATTTCTACATCATCAAATACAACCTCATCCTTTGGTATAAGTATTGCTACCATATCTATAAGTCCTTGTATATTATTTTTTCTGACTAAGTTTGTTTGTAACAGGATGAATATAGAAAGCACCGCTAGGAAGATTATCATATGCTTTATTTTTATCTGCATTACTCATACTTTCTGAAAATGTATATGGATTGTTTCTTGTTGCCTCCTCTGTATCCTCTTGCTCTATTACCGCAGGTTCTTCTCCTAATTTTTTACCTGTCTCAGGATTATGCGTATCTCCAAACAATTCATCCCACTCATCAACTCTTAAATTATCAGGAACATCTATTTCGCCATTTAATATTTGCTGTCTTGTTTCGTAGTCTAGTGAAACACCTGTGAATCTACTAGTAAAAGCATTTGGTCTAGGCGGTACTTTTATTTCTAGGTCTAAGCTAGTAGTTTCAGGAACTTCTGGAGTAGATATAACAGGCTCCTCACCTGCTAGTTGTACGCTTGGTATTAAACCTTTTGTAGCCATATCTTTTAGTAAATCATCTACTTGCTCTTCAGGAGCAGTTTGACCCCCTATTACTAAACCCTTTACTTTCTTATCTGCACCTATAATTATTTCATGCTTAACACCGTTATGCACTACGCTGAATTTATTTTCTACATCTTTATTTATTGAAGGTTTAGCTTTTAATATATCTCTAACTACTTTTCGTTCTAGCGCCTCATCATCTAGACTGCTGTACTCTAACCCTGCTATGTCCTCCTCAGTTAATCCATTATCCGTTAACAAAGTACGAAATCTATTTATATATTCAGGATCATCTTTAGCTACAAGCCCTACTTGATTGAGTAGCTTTTGTCTTTTATCAAGCTTTGCTAACTCCATTGCCCTAGCATTAGCTGCATCTGTTTCTAATCCCTCTGCCATTGCTCTTTTCATATAAACATCATCGCGTATGTTAGAGTCAATCGTACTGTCAATTAAACTTACCATCCTGTTAAAAGAAGATGCTGCACTTGTTGGGTCAAAGTCTCGTGTAGGTGTAAATGAAAAGTATGTACCAGGTGCAACACTATCATAAGTCTCCTGTTTAGATATTTCGTTTATATCCATAACAGAATAACCATCATAGTAAGCATCTTTATCTAGCTTTGATCTTACTGCATCATCTAAGTCAATACCAAAGATAGTCTTCATTAGACCTCTTTGTGGGTCTTGAGTGCTACCTAGTGATGGGTCAGTAAGAGCAGTGTTCATCTTGTAAAACTCCTCTGACTTAACATCTCCATATGCAAAGTTATCTGAGAAGTCTATCAAAGATTCTATCTCGTACTCATCAAACTTTTGCCCAGATGTAAAGTTACGCCTTGCTGCTTCTTCTTGAGCAGACACAGACAAATCAAACAAACCTTTAGGACCAGACGCAATAGCTGCATTGATGTGTTTATCTTCAAAGCCTAACGATCTTAATCTTGATATCTCAGACTTAGCTAAGTTACCTAGCTGTCTAAGCTGGGTTATCTTAGTCTTACCTACTTCTGCATTTTCTTTTAGTTCTCTTTTATATTCTCTTGCTTCGGCAACTCTTTCGTTAATCTGCCTTGCAGAGTCTGCCATAAATGATGCAGCAAATGCTTTTGCGTTAAATCCCATAGTATCCTACCTTCTAGCCATTAGGCCCATCTCTTGTGGAGCCTCTTCAGGTGGCTCATTTACTTGTTGCATTTCTTCTGGCTCTGGTGCTGGCATGTCTTGCGCTTCCATTACTTCATCACGGTTTACATCTTTATCTAGAAACTCTGACATTTGACCTAGTAGTTCTGTGCCTGAATCTTCACCACCTTCTTTTTTTGCTTTTATTAAAGCGCCCTGTAGAATCATCTGAACCCTAGTTCTTTCTTTCTTATCTAATTCTGCTTGTGGGTCTTTGTTACTAAACTTATAATCTATGTCATTGCTCTCAGCTACAGCAGCTAGAAACTCCATGACTACAGGTTTTACAAGTAGAGCAACGTCTAAACTGTGCGTACCTCTCATAACTTGAGATAAGGTCAACGCTTCTGACAAAGGATTGATAGCTATGCCAGATTCTATAGCAACCATTAAATCATCTAGAGTATCTTCTTTAGATAAACTTGTCATGTAAAAACTTATAGCGTCTTCTACCCTATCTATATTTACAGGACGCTCCCAAGGACGTTCTCCTATTTTATGGGTGAACAAAGAGTTACCTGCTATTGGTGCTCCAAAATCTAATACTGCCATTTTATTTTCCTATTTAGTAAACCCAGCGCCAAAGTATAATCCTACTATGGCTGATACAATATGTGTGTCAAGGGGTGTGATTACAAATCCTTTAGCCATCTTCCACTGGATAGCATCTTCAGGTCCAAACATCCAGTTCCAAAAACCACCAGTTGCCTCTGTATATCCTACGTATACACTTACTTCAGGATACCACACTGCGACTAGCTTTGGCAAGACAATAATGCTAAATACTGCAGATAAAGCTATTAATCTTCTAGTCCAAGCAAAGTGCTTGTCATCCTTGCCAGCGTTACGTGCATCAGCTACAGCTTGCTTTCTGAAGTTGGCACGTTCCATAAGCATTTTATTGTTAGCTTCTTTAGCCTTTATGGACTGCCCCCATATAGACATCACTCCACCTAGTATAGTGGAGAACAGCATAGTGATTAGTTCTAGGGGTAGGCCGAACATTAGTTACTCCATGTTTCAGGGTTGCCAAGATTTACTGATATAACCGTCTGAAAAGGCTTTCCTGCTTTTTTAAGATCTTCCTGTGTCGCATACCCTATCATAGAAGCTGCCTGAACAGGAGAGGCTTCTCGTATCAACTCTCTTGCTAGAGTATAATCATTATTTTGTAAAGCATTATAATAAGCTACACGTTTAGGACCATCATTATAATCAAATGTGTCATCAATTATAATCTCACCATCTTTATTTTTAGAAAAATTAAAAACGCCAAAACTTCTTGCCATCCTTAACTCTGGATTTAACACACCTGCTAATGGTCCTTTTTTGTTAACCTCTAATTCTTTCTGCCCTAAATCTTCATATTTAGTATAATCTCTATCGTCTTGTATAGCTTTACTTACGGCACCACGTAATGCTTCAACATCTGATTTATTAATATTTTCTTCTGTGAAAGTTCCACCTGTGTCTAAGATATTGTTAGCAAAAAATCTAAATTCTGTAGTTCCAAAGTTTTCTAAAAAGTTTCCTAGCCCCTCAAACAAACCTGCTTTAGCTACTGTAGCGCCATCGTTAATACCCTCTTCATCTCCCTCAGATGTACCTTCAACTGGCTTAGACATTAAGCCTTGACCCTCCATAAGTAGCTCCATCTGTGTTTTTTGTTCTGGTATTATTGCTTTACCCAAATCCTCTGATGTAATCTGTGGCACACCTGCAAGTGCTGCTGTGGTGTTCTTACCTACAATGCCATCAACTTTTAAACCTTTTTCTTTTTGAAAAGCTTTGATAGCTTTCTTTGTCTGTGGACCTACCACGCCATCTACAGTTATGTTGTATCCTGCATCCACTAACTTCTGTTGTATTTGTTTATTGTTTAACTTTACAGGTTCTTCAGGTATAGGATCAACAAATGTTTCAGGCTCAGTTGGCTGTGTCATCAGCTTTTCTTGAGCTATCATAGCTGTTACATCTGTCAACAAATCATTTACTACTGGAGATGTCAGTCTTTGTTTCATAACTTTAGGAACTTCGTTACCAAACTTAGAGAGTCTTCTTATAGTAGTGCTATGTTTATCATACAAAGAGTTTGGATTTATAAGTAACTCCTGTAAGCCAGCACTGTCTAGTTCAACGCCTACATCTTCATCTTCAGAATCGTCATAGTCGTTCATCATAGTAATTGCATTTGTAGTAGCAGCTACTGGATTAGTTGTTGATTTGTCATCATCGTCATCATCATCTTCAGGTCTAGCTCTAGGACGTGGGCTTGCCATCAATCCTTCAGGTCTAGCTTTAGGGCGTATACTTGAGGTTGGAGCACCTGACGGTTTTTTATCGTCATCTCCAATACCTAAAAAGTTTTTTATTATTTCACCTAATCCTAATTGTTCAGCCATTTTATTTTACCTTATGAAAAGAAACTACCAATGCCACCTGCTTCACCTACGGCACCTATTACAGATGATAAGAACATACCTGCTGCTGATGAAAATGCAGAATCTTCAGCAGAGTCATTATTTATTTTTGCTTTGAGAAGTTCAAAGTCTCTGTCTAATTGTTTCTCTGAAGTAGTCCATGCGTAGTTCATTAGGTCACGTTCTTGCTGCCACAGTTCAGCTATACCTTGTGCAGTCAAATTATTTGCTGTCATAGCTTCTCGCATAGTAGCTTCGTTCATAGCTGCATTATTTATTGTAGCTATACTCTGTCTCCAGACTGCGTTAGCTTGTGCTATGACTAACTGATTCTGTGCATTAAATACATCTCGCTGATTATCAAGTTCTGCTTGAAACTTAGATATAGTATTTTCTTCACCTGCATTAAACTGTTCCATAGCATTAGTTTGTGCTGTATTAAACTGTTCTATTTGTGCAGTTATAGTATCAAAAAATTGATTGACTTGATTTGTGCTTTCAGCATTAAATTGTAAAGATACATTTTCTGCAGCCTGATCAGAGAATATACTTTGTACAAGTGACTGTGCCTCAAACATGGTAGCTTGCTGTTGATTGTCTAAGTTAGCCATATCCATCTGTAAAAATGCTTGTGCTTGTTGTGTAGCAGCTTGTTGTCTGTTACTTAAGTTAGTAGCATCTATCTGAGTTAGGGCAGCACAGTCAGCTAAAAGTTTAGCTTGTCTGCTATCTAAGTTAGCTAAGTCAACTGTTTGTGCTAACTCAGAGTTTCTGATAGCACGAGTTTGTTCTGCTGTGAAGTTTAGATTGGCTATCTCTGCAATACGTTCTGATCTTATAATATTTACTTGTTGTTTATTAGTAAGCTCTTGACCTTTCATAGCTGCTTCTATCTGTGCATTTGCAAGAGCAGTTTGTTGACGTGCAGATAAGTTTT
>Ga0208134_1000985_pt1 | contig 17429 bp, 20 predicted proteins | sample VirMetDEL_Mar_31_FD_184515 | JGI IMG/M metagenome (GOLD analysis project Ga0208134, IMG submission 184515) | Aqueous microbial communities from the Delaware River and Bay under freshwater to marine salinity gradient to study organic matter... | ecosystem: Environmental > Aquatic > Marine >... | reverse complement strand
TTGATATAACTTTAAGTATAACTATATAAGTATACTTAAAGTATTTATTAATATTACATATAAGTATTATTAATAACTTAATGTATAACTTAATGTATAACTTAATGTAAAGAGAGAGGAAAGATTATGACAATCATATCTTGGTGGAGTGCAGGTGTTACTAGTGCAGTAGCAACTAAGTTAGCTATCAATGAGTATGGTAAAGAAAATGTTACCCCTATTTATTTTGCCATTGATAGTGCACATAAAGATAATGATAGATTTAAATCCCAGTGTGAAGATTGGTACGATAAAGAAATAGAAATACATAGAGCACCTAATCATAAAGATCAGTTCGATGTAATACTAAAGGATAGGTATGTTAATGGACCAGGTGGTGCACGTTGTACTCTTATACTAAAGAAAAAAGTTAGACAAAGAATAGAAAGAAACATGGATTACTCTGGTCAAGTGTTTGGGTTTGAGTATAGTAAGAAAGAAATTAATAGGGCTATTAGATTTAAAGAACAGTATCCAGAAGCTAAACCTTTGTTTCCTTTAATACATAACAAGATGACTAAGCCTGAGACTTTATTTTTCTTAGAGAAACAGGGTATAAAAAGACCTGTGATGTATGACTTAGGTTACAACAATAATAATTGTATTGGTTGTGTTAAAGGTGGTATGGGGTATTGGAATAAGATACGAGAAGATTTTCCACAGTCGTTTACTAGGATGGCAGAAGCAGAACGTGATGTAGGGCACTCTTGTATAAGAGGAATATTCTTAGATGAACTTGACCCAGACGCAGGTCGTAAACAAAAAATAGTTATGCCTGATTGCGGTAACTTCTGTGACCTAGAGTTCACTGAAATCAACCATCCAAAATTAGAAAGCATTTATAAAAAACCTGAACAACTTAAGTTAATATAAGGAGAGACTAATGATAAATTATAGACATGCTGTCGACATAAACCCAAAGTATTTTGAAGAACTAAAAGAAAAAGAATTAACTAAATCAGAAGAAGAAATACTACATGAATGGTTAAAGACTTGCCCTTTTGATTATCTTATGGTAGGCAAGTTAAAAGGATTACGAACTGTAAACTTTGAGATAGAGGAGAATGTTAATGAGTGATAACCCACATCAAGCCTGTCCGTTTGTGGATTGTGGATCTTCCGATGCGTTTAATTGGAATGATGATGGCTTTGGTTTTTGCCACAGTTGTGGTGAGTCGTATCCAGCAAAGAAACGTATTGAAGTCTTTGACTGGGTGAGTAGAGAGTATCCCGTAAAGAAAAGGATTAATATAATGGAGATACCAGTAAAAGGAATGACCTATGAAAACATAAGGGGCATCAAGCCTAGTGTATGTCAGTTCTATAACATACAAGTGCAGACAGGTGAAGATGGTCAGCCTGTTAGATATGCCTACAAGTACCCACATACTGTTAAGTACAGAGACTACAATGACAAGTCTAAGTCTTGGGTTAAGGATAGAGGGCTAGGTATGAACCACCTGTTTGGTCCAGACTTTAACTCTGGTTCATCACATCGTATCTATCTAACAGAGGGTGAGTTTGATGCTGCAAGTTTGTATCAGATACTAGGTGAGAAGTTTCCTGTTAAGTCATTACCTAGTGCATCCATAGGTGAGAAGTTTGTTAAGCAAAACTACAACTACCTTAATTCTTTTAAGGAAGTTATCTATGCAGGTGAGTTAGATGATGCAGGTAAACGTGCAGCTGAAAGATTATATGAAGCTCTTGCTGATAAGTTTTACTACGTACCTATGTCTAAGCACAAGGATGCTAATGACTTTCTTACTAAGGGTGATGGTGAAGACTTAAGGTGGGCAGCACTGAAGCCACAAAGATATTCACCTGATAATTTCTTTTGCTCTGATGAAGAAGTTGATACAGCTATACGCAATGAGAATCCCTATGAGTATGTACCAACAGGACATGAGGGTATAGACTCCAAGACTAGGGGTATGGTAAAGGGTGGACTAACCTTTATCAAAGCACCAAGGGGTATGGGTAAGACTGAGGTAGTTAGATACTTTGAGTTAGGTTTACTACAAGATCCTGATGTACGTATAGCCTTACTACACATGGAAGAGATGAAGTCTACTACCTACAGGGCTATGGCTACGTATCACCTAGGTGTTAATGTTAGAACAAAAGATGATGCTAAAGAGAATGGCTTTACTGAGGATCAAGTAGTAGCTGCTGCACAGGAAGCAACTGATGGTGATCGTACTATTGTATTTGAGATGCGTTCACATGATGATCCACTTAAGTTACTTGAGTATGTAAGGTTAGCTGCCTCAGTGTATGGTGCTAGTTATATCTTTGTAGATCATGTGCAGAGGTTAGCATACCTCAGTAGTACAGGTGTAGATGGTGCTACCAGTACCTTGACTACATTAGGTGCACGTATGGCACAGCTTGCTAAGGAACTTAACATAGGTGTGATATTTATATCCCAGGTTAATGATGATGGACGTACAAAGTATGCAGCATCCCTTGAAGAAGAAGCAATTATCTGTATAAAGATTGAGAGAGATGTTGAGTCTGAGGATGAAGTGATACAAAATACTACATCATTCTTTATAGATAAGAACAGACCCTTTGCTAAGTTAGGACACGCTGGTACTGTTTACTATGATCCAGAGACTACTATACTAACAGAAGAAAGCTTTGTAACAAGGAGAGAGATCGCGGCATGATTGTATTTGATGTAGAAGCAGACAACCTTTTGGAAGATGCTACAAAGATACATTGCCTGTCGTATACTTCTGATGGTTCAGACGTTAAGACTATCTTTACCTACCCTGAGATGCGTACCCTGTTACTCAGTCAGAAGGGATTGATAGGTCATAACATAGTTCGTTATGATATACCCTTACTTGAAAAGCTATTAGGTATTAGAATTAAAGCTAGGTTGTTTGATACATTACCTATGTCTTGGGTACTTAATACTAATAGAGGTAAGCATGGACTTGATTCATTTGGACAGGACTTTGGTGTGCCTAAACCTAAGGTAGATGATTGGGTTAACCTAACACAAGAAGAGTATGCACACCGCTGTCAAGAAGATGTTAAGATTAATTGGTTACTGTGGCAAAATCTACTCAAAAGATTTATCTTTATCTACAAAGATAAGGCACAGTTAGATAAGTTCTTTAGGTACTTACAGTTTAAGATGGACTGTGCAGCAAGTGCTGAAGCTAGTGGTTGGAGATTAGATATAGACTTAGCTAAAGATTGTATAGACAAGCTAACTAAAGAGCAGGACTACAAGACCAGAGAGTTGTGTAATGTAATGCCATTACGTAAGTTGTTTAAGGTGCAGTCTAAGCCTAAGGTTTGTTATAAGAAAGATGATACGCTGTCATCACATGGTAAGAGATGGTTTAAGTTGCTTGATGAGTATGGATTACCTTCTACTTATACAGGTGAAGTAACTGTAGTTAAGGGTGCAGAGCCAGCTAACCCTAACTCAACTGACCAAGTAAAAGATTGGCTTACTTTCTTAGGTTGGAAACCTTGCACATATAAATACAATAAGAATAAAGACACTGGTCAAGAAAAGAAAGTACCTCAGGTGCGTAAGAATGGTGAGCTTACTGAGTCAGTTAGGTTACTGATAGATCAGAACCCAGCAGTTGAAATACTTGATGGACTTACAATCATACAACACAGGCTTGCAATCTTCCAAGGGTTTATTGATTGTGAACGTGATGGATATGTTAAGGCAGAGATAGATGGTCTTACTAATACACTCAGGTTTAAACATAAGAAGCCCTTAGTTAATTTGCCAGGGGTAGATAAGCCTTGGGGTAAAGAGATACGTAGTTGTTTGATAGCACCTGATGATCATGTACTGTGTGGTGCTGACATGACATCACTTGAAGATACAACTAAGCGTCACTACATGAAGCCTTATGATCCTGAGTATGTAAAAGAGATGTCACAAGATGGCTTTGATCCACACTTAGACTTAGCTAAACACGCAGGTGCAATAACCCAAGAACAAATTGATCAGCACAACTCAGGTACTATAGATCTAAAAGCCTTACGTAAAAACTATAAGGTAGTAAACTATTCTGCTACCTATGGTGTAGGTGCAGCTAAGTTATCTCGTGAGACAGGTATGGATAAAGAAGATGCTCAATCATTACTTGATGCCTATTGGCAGCGTAACTGGTCAGTCAAAGAGTTCTCAGAGTCTCAACCAATAAGACATATACAAGGAGATATGTGGATACAAAACCCAGTGAGTAAGTTTTGGCACAGCCTTAGGTTTGAGAAGGATGCTTTCTCTACTATCAATCAGAGTACAGGTTCATATTGTTTTGATAGATGGGTAGCTTTGTATCGTACAACTAGGTCTAATATTATAGGACAATTTCATGATGAAAGTATTAACATAGTAAGAAAGGGTTATGAACATGAACACACTAGTATTTTAAACAGTGCTATCAGTAAATTAAACAGTCAGCTTAAACTAAATGTTGACTTGGGTATTGATGTACAGTATGGTAAAAATTATGCAGAAGTCCATTAGAAGGAGAAAATAAAATGGCAACAAGAAAAGTAAAATTAGTAGGTATAGCTGAGTGGGCTAAGGTCTTTCCTCAGAATCGTGATCACAAAGGTTATGAAGGTGCTTATGAAGATTCTGACGGTGCTTGCACTGTAGATCTCATAATGGATGATAGTAACTTAAGTCTATTACAAGCCTCAAGGTCTATGAAAAAAGGGACACCTGATAAAGATGGTAGAGGTACTAAGGTTAAATTTGTACGTAAGTATGATACAGGTTTAGACTGGAACAGTGGTCCACCTGTCATACTTAAATCAGATGACACTAAGTGGGATCTGGATGTTGATGGGTTCATTGGTAATGGATCTAAAGTAGAGGTACATATATCTGTATATGATACTAAGTATAAAGACAAATGTGGTACTAGGTTAGATAAGATCAAGGTGCTTGAACTTGAAAGGTATGTAACACCTGATGATGATAGTCCACCTCCACCACAAGCAGTTGTAGCTGATGACTCGGTATTGTTCTAAGCTATGAAAAGGCGTAACCCTGTGGCAAAAGAAGTACGTACCCCTAAGTACCGACTCAGGGTTATTGCCGACAAAACAAAGAAGTTATTTAGAAAAAGGAAACATAGAAAAGATGGAAGTAGAATTAGTAAAACAGATTGATACTCTTGTTGATGACATCTATGAAGTTGTTAAAGGTAAAGGTGGTTGGACAGGTACTTTAGGGTCTTTCTTAGGCAAAGGTATTGCTTTAGTAGCCAATCAAAGATTTAGTAAACCACAAGAACCAAGGAGTTATCTGTCTCTATCTTCTATAGGTATGCCTTGTAAACGTAAGCTATGGTATAAAGTTAATCGTGCAGGTGAAGGTGAACCCCTTACCCCTAACACACTACTAAAGTTTTTTTATGGTGATATGATTGAAGAGTTACTGTTAAGTTTAGCTGCAGCTTCTGGACACTATGTATCTGGTGAACAATGCAGACTTGATGTGCATGGTATCAAAGGACACAGAGATGCAGTCATAGATGGTATGACTGTTGATGTTAAGTCTTGTAGTACCTATGCCTTTAAGAAGTTTAAGAGTGGTACACTAAGAGATGATGATCCGTTTGGTTATATCTCTCAGCTTAGTTCATATGTATATGCAGGTAAAGATGATCCACTTGTTACAAATAAAACACATGGTGCTTTCTTAGCTATAGACAAACAGAATGGTCATATCTGTTTAGATGTGTATGATTTTACAGAAGAGCTAAAGACTAAAGAAAAAGAAATGCTTGAGGCAAAAGATATGGTAGCAGGTGATATACCTAAGGAACGTATACAACCAGTGCCTCAAAGTAAGACAAGCCCTAACACTAAGTTAGCTATGGCTTGTAGTTATTGTGAGTACAAAAAACTTTGTTGGCCTGACCTAAGAACCTTTAAATATTCTTACGGTGTTGAACACTTAGTTCATGTAGAAAAAGAACCTAAGGTTTATGAGCTATGAGTAGGTCAGCTAAAGCAAAAGGTAGAGTTGGACAGCAAGAGATTAGAGATAGATTACTTGAAACTTTTCCTGAGTTTGAACCTGATGATATCAAGAGTACAACTATGGGTGACACAGGTGAGGACATACAACTTAGCCCAGCTGCTAGAAAGAAACTACCAATTACTATAGAAGTTAAGCGTAGGAAGTCAGGTCTTAAAACTGTGTACAGTTACATGGATCAAGCTACTAACCATGGTAAAGGAGACCCTGTTGTATTCTATCGTTCTGATAGAAACCCTTGGGTTGTTATTACAAAACTAGATCATTACATGGATCTATTAAAAAACTGGAAGAGAGATTAATATGAAAAAGAATATGAAGATCTGGGGTATTGTACAAGGACCAATATCTGTACGTGATTTACCAGGTCAAGACTATCCTGATGGAGCTAAGTGGTATCACGAATGCAGGGTAGAAATAGATGGAGAAATGGATGTAATACCTTATTGGTTTTATGATCTAGACTCTGCCTATGAAATGAAGAAACATTTTGATACCACTATTGAACCTCTTGAAATAAAAATAAACTATGGAGAACTTTACGATGCCTAATACAGCAATAATATTTACCTGTGCCCATGTAGATCCAAGCATTTCTAACGAAAGGTTTGATCTACTTGGTAAACTTATCTATGATCTAAGACCTGATTACGTGGTTGATCTTGGTGATGGTGCAGATATGAAATCTTTAAATAGCTATGATACTAGATATCCACAAGCTATTGTATCTCAAAACTATGAAGAAGATATTAATCATTACAATGATGCACAAGATAGATTAAGAGTTAAATTTAAACAGATGAAACGTAAGAGACCTAAGTACTATGGACTTGAAGGTAATCATGAGAATAGAATTAAGAAAGCTATCTCTCTCGATCCAAGACTTGAAGGTACAAAGTATGGTATAAGCTTTAAACATTTACAAACAGATTATTATTTTGATGAGTACCATGAGTATAAAAACTCTGGTCCAAGTATCTTTAATAAAGATGGTGTATCTTATGCTCACTACCTTTCAAGTGGTAACTTTGGTACTGCCATGTCTGGTATGCATCATGCTTACAGTATGTTAAATAAAAGACATCACTCTATTACAGTAGGTCACAGCCATAAAAGATCTATCTTCTTTAAAGATGACTCTTATCCTAACCCAACTATAGGTTTAGTTGCAGGTTGTTTTAAAGGTGCTCAAGAATCTTGGGCTGGCCAAGCTAACATGGATTGGTGGAAGGGTGTAGTAATAAAAAGAAATGTAGATCAGGGTTACTATGATCCAGAGTTTGTAAGTCTTGAAAGACTTAAATCTTATTACGGATAGGCTTGACAAATGCATAATAAAAAGTATAACTGGTGGTTTGAAAATGGACTATGAAATAATTATAAAAGTATCAGTAGATCCTGATGCAAACTTCCTTGAAGTAGGTGAAATTAATAACTCAAATGTTATTAAACAAGTGGTAAGTGATTGTCTATATGATATAGATGATTTAGAAATTAAAGAATGTGAGGTAATAAAAAATGGTTAGAGGTAATAATTTTAATAGCTATCAAAAACAATCAAGTCAGACAGCAGTATATGACAGTGTAGATCTTGTTATATACCCAGCCTTAGGTTTATTTAGTGAGGCAGGTGAGGTAGCAGGTAAGGTTAAAAAAGTTTTAAGGGATAAGGGTGGTAACTTTTTACCTGAGGATAAACTAGAAATAGCAGATGAGTTAGGTGATGTGCTGTGGTACATTGCTGCTATGTGTAATGATTTAAATATAAACATGGAAGATGTAGCACAGAACAATCTTAATAAATTAAACAGCCGTATGGCACGTAATGTAATAAAGGGAAGTGGAGATTACAGATGAGTAATATGTTACCAACAGACTACCAAGCATTTATTCACACATCAAGATATGCGAGATGGGTAGAAGAAGAAAACCGTAGAGAAACTTGGAGTGAAACAGTTAGTAGGTATATAGATAATGTAGTAAAACCACTATCTTCTGGTTCAAAAATTACTAAACAGTTAGAAGAAGCCATACTTAATCTTGATGTTATGCCTAGCATGAGGTCTCTTATGACTGCTGGTGCAGCTGCAAACAGAGACAATACTTGTATGTATAACTGTAGTTATTTACCAGTAGATGATGTTAAATCTTTTGATGAAGCTATGTTTATATTGCTTTGTGGTACAGGTGTAGGCTTCAGTGTTGAGCGTCAATACATAAATAAATTACCTGAAGTACCAAAGTTATTTGACAGTGATACGACTATTGTCGTTAGAGATAGTAAAGAAGGGTGGTCTAAAGCTCTCAGACAGGTCATAGCCTTGCTGTATGCAGGTGAGATACCCAAGTGGGATACAACTCTCGTTAGACCTGCTGGTGCTCGTCTTAAGACGTTTGGTGGTAGAGCATCTGGACCTGCTCCATTAATTGATCTATTTAATTTTACTGTTAGTATCTTTACAAATGCTCAGAGAAGAAAGCTTAACTCTATTGAGTGTCATGATCTTATGTGTAAGATAGGAGAGGTAGTAGTGGTAGGTGGTGTGCGTAGGTCAGCAATGATTTCACTATCTAATCTCACTGATGATAGAATGAGACACGCAAAAGATGGAAAATTCTGGGAACTAAATGGTCAACGTCAGTTATCTAATAACTCAGTATGCTACACTGAAAAACCTGATGAAGATGCATTGATGAGAGAGTGGACTGCATTAAAAGCATCAGGTAATGGAGAACGTGGTATCTTTAATAGGCAGGCAAGTAAGGTTCAAGCTGCTAAGAATGGTAGAAGAAATACTGAACATGACTTTGGTACTAATCCTTGTAGTGAAATAATACTAAGACCATATCAATTCTGTAATCTTACTGAGGTAGTTATACGAGCAACAGATAACCTTGATTCTTTAGCAAATAAAGTTAGGATTGCTACTATACTAGGTACTATTCAATCTACCTATACTAAGTTCCCATACTTACGTAAGATATGGCAAAACAATACAGAAGAAGAGAGGTTACTTGGTGTTAGTCTTACAGGTATTATGGACAATCCTCTTATGACTTCAGAGAACAAAGGTTTGAGTAAAACATTAGAACATTTAAAGAGTGTTGCTATTAAAACAAATGCTGAATGGGCAAAGCGTTTAGACATACCTATCTCTACTGCTATTACTTGTGTTAAACCTAGTGGTACAGTGAGTCAACTTGTAGATAGTGCATCTGGAATACACGCCAGGCACTCACCATACTACATACGTACAGTAAGAGCAGATAACAATGATCCTTTAACAGAGTTTATGAAGGCTCAAGGTATACCATCTGAACCTGCTATTGGAAAGGAAGACAGTACAACTATCTTTAGTTTTCCTGTACAAGCACCGCCTAAATCAGTAACAAGAAATGATATGACTGCTATTGAGCAATTAAATATGTGGTTAATTTATCAAAGACACTGGACAGAACACAAACCATCTGTTACAATATCAGTTAAGAAAGGAGAGTGGATACCTGTACAGGCATTTGTTTGGGAAAACTTTGATGAGATAAGTGGTGTATCTTTTTTACCACACGATGATCATATATACCAACAAGCACCTTATCAGGATTGCAACAAGAATGATTATAAGATACTAAAAAGTATTATGCCAAATAAAATTGACTGGTCTAAACTATCAGACTTTGAATCAGAAGACACAACAAAATCATCTCAGACCTTTGCTTGCACTGGCGAAGTCTGTGAAATTGTAGACATCAGTGCTTAAGGAGAAAGAGAATGAAAGTTACTATTGATAATAAAGAACACGAAGTTGATGAGAATAACAATGAGTTAATGGGTATACTCAATACTGTTAAGCTTGGAGATAACTCTTTAACTTTGTTAAACCATATTGCACAATGCGTAGATGCTGTGAATAAGGGTAAAGTAAATGAATTAAAAAATGCGTTAGGGGATAACGATGGAACTGAAGAAAAAAAATCTAAAAAGTAATGTGGATTTTAATCCTGTTAGTAAACCATTACACTACAATCAGAATAGTCTAGAATGTATTGAAGCTATTGAGGCTTTAATATCTACGATAGATAAAAGATATGCCTACCACGCAGGTACTGTACTTAAGTACCTGTGGCGGTTTGAATACAAGAATGGCTTAGAAGATCTACATAAATGTGAATGGTATTTAGAAAGATTAATCAGTAAATATAAGGAGGTTCACAAATGAAACCATTTGAAGAAGGTAAGTTAGCTTTTCGTAAAGGTACTCTTGGTAATCCTTATCCTATTAATAGTAAAAATAATAGAGACTGGGAGTACGGTTTTAATATAGCCTACTTTAGAAACCTAGAGAGGGTAAAAAAGAATGAAAGACAAGAGGCATCTAAGTCTAGAGGATGAGGCTAAGAAGTTTACCAAGCGTAAGCGTAACCCTAGAACAATAAAACCCCTGACTACAAGGAGATACCTAGCTGGACAAGCTCTAGCTGGGTTACTCTCTGGCGGTCGAGGGGTTGGTCGTATGCATGATGTTAAGAAATCAGCATATGATTGGGCAGACTTTATGTTAGATGATGATAGTGAGGATTAGTTTATATTTAAACGATCTATAAATTTTAAAAAGTTTTCATTGTCTTTACTACTTGGATTAGAGTTATCTATTTTTCCATTAATTAATTTTAACATAATAATTAATTTAGTATCTATATCCCAATCACCACCCATATAAAAAATATCATCTAAGTTTTTAGGTTTTTCTTTTGTGTCATTAAAAGCAATCTCTATTGCATACTCAATATCTTTTTTATCTTTTTTCATTAACTCCATTGCGTCTAAATATCTAGTTTCATTATCACCATTTTTTTCAGATATTAAAAGACCTGCTTTAATATTTTCTGCTGCTTCTTTTTGTATCTGATTTAAAATATCTTCTTTATTAAAACCTAATCCTCTTGGGTCAACAGTTTGATGAAGTTTAAAATAATCTATACCTAGCTTATCTAAGTCTCTTCTTTTTTGCATAGCTACAAAATGTAATTCATTTCTTAAATACTCCTTAATTATGTTTCTTAATTCTACTGGAGCGTTAATCATATCTCTACTCATAGTTCCTCCAGCTTTCCATGGTGGTTTTCCTGCTGAGTTCCACATAGACATATACATATTATTTTCTTGAGATAATCTATTTGAAAATAATAGTTTAGGTATACTTACATCTACATTTTCACCACTAACAGATTGTTTTTTTGTAGGATTAACAATGCGATCAGGTCCAATACTTTTTCCAAAACCCATAGCACTTGGTATTTGAATTAAGTTATCTATATATTTAAACATACTATAGTAAGATTTATTATATCCACCATAGTCAGGGTGACTTTCATTGTCAAATATTAATCTAGTAATTGTATTTTCTAACTCTGCAAATCTTGTTGCACCCTGTACTACTCTACTTACAGGTGGCATAACAACTACATTTGCAAGATCTAAAAAGTCATCTTTTTTTTCTGAAAAAGTTTTTTGCATAGAAAAAATACTAAAGTCTCCGTCCTTTAAAGATTTAGTTATTCCAGCAAGATAAACATCTTGAACTTTTTGTATGTTTAAATAGTTTGATCCACCTAAAGAGTTAAATAATTCTTTCCAAAGATCTACAGGTACATTACTAAAGCCTTGACCTTGAAACGGTTTATTTTTATCAATATAATCTGTCCAATTTCTTATGTTCCACTCTGGATTTTCAAATCCATAATACTCAAAAATTTCATTTATAGGACCAAACTTTAATTCTTCTATTGGTATCTGACTTACATCTCCATTATATTTTTGAGACATATGTGCTACTACTCTAGCTCCAAGTTTAAACTGACGTTTAGGCCAACTTGTAGATGAACTAGTTATACTACCATCTGATTGTAGTTCTTGATCAACAGAAATACCATTTTCTAGTTTATACATTTCACCTAGTTCTGGTTTTCCTGGTGGTCCATATAAATACATACCTATTAAAGATATACCAACAATACCTTGAGCAAAAAGTTTTGTGTCACTTTCATCAAAAGGATTTATAAGTCTTTTACCGTCCTTACCTGTTATACCTTTAGCTTCTAAACCTCTGTGTATAAGTCTTCTTCCAAAGTTTATTCCAGTATAACTACCAGCATTATGTACAACAGTATTTGCAAAAGATCCAAAAGGTATTTGATAACCAAAAAATGCATTATTAGAAAGTCTTTCCATCTGTTTAGCAGCTTCTGCCCACCAAGTGCCTACATATTTACTTCTCTGTGTCCAATCTACAGAGGCTGTTAACTTTACAGTTTGTGTAACAGCAGGGTCTAAAACCTGTGCCCTAAAAGAATTGCTCATCATCATATTAAACATCTTTCCTGGATCAGTTGTATCAAAAAACTCTCCAGGTGTTTTGCCATAAACTTCCATTATTTTTTGATCTACTAAACCTGCAAACGACCAATGTTTAGTTAAGGTATCTTGTAATCTGAGTAAACTAATAGTTTGTATAGCATTTGTAGTATTATCTACATACTTAAATACTTCAGGCATATTCATTTCTTCAAAAGCAGATGCATACTTACCCCTGCCTTCGGCAACACCACCAGATACATATCTCAGTAATGTTTTTTGTTGGTCTGGACTTAAGTTTAATACTATTTCAGCATAACCTGTAGGTAATTCTGGGGTAAAAATATTTAAAAATTTTCTAGCTGTACCTCTGCTTTCTCCCCAAGCTTGAGTTAATAATTCGTCAGCCCTTGACTTACCACCTCTTTGAGGTATTTGAGCAGCTGGATCGTCCAATAATTTATATAAACCACCACGAGTAGCATTAATACCTGACGCAACAATGTCAGAAGTTGCATCTAATACATTTAAAAATCCATAACCTCTTATATTTTCTCCTGTTGTAGGTAATGCAGCAGTTAATAATTTTTTATAATTACTTAGTAGGTATTTAAAAACCTTAGGTTTTTTTTCTTTTAATTTATTTTTAGCTAAAGCTCTTGCTTTCCTGTCGTCAGGTTGAAAAGAATTGTTATGAAATTTTCTTACCCTAGAAAATATATTACCACTAGTACCAAAGTCACTCATAACTCTTACAGTTAAGTTAGCTAACATCTCTCCTGTTATTGGTGTAGTAACATCATCACTACCTGTTAACATTTTTCTAAGGTTTGTTCCAGTTTCTTTTTGAAAAACATTTACTACATTAGTAACTGTTTTTTGGTCTAACATTTTAAATAGTTGGGCATAAACATTTGTAATGTTATCACCTTTTTTTATTTGAGCAGCATGTAAACTAATTCCAGCATCTTCAAATATAAAAACTAAACCCCTGTCTGCATTCATATCATCTGCTTTACCAAAAAGTAAGTGATGCATAAATTGATTAAATAATTCAGTGTCTCTTTTACCCACTGCTTTAGATTTAGATTTAGTTAACTCCCAACTATCAAAAAACTTATCTGTTTTATCTGGGTCTAATACTCCTAATTTATTATTAGTTTCTTTAATATTAAAAGTGGCTAGTATTTTTCTTCTTACTGCAGGGGTGTTAATAATTTTTTGTTGTTCTTTTTCTACAGCTATAAGACCCTCTTTAATAAACTTATCGTCTAACTGTTTCCAACCATACCATTTATCAGGGTGTCTTAGTCTAAAATCTTTTAATACTTTATGTCCATATACACCTGCTGGCATAAGAATAAGTGGAAATGTAATAGACCCTGCTGTTTGTATTTTACTCCATTCTTTTTGAGCACCTGCATCTAATTTAGTTACTTGATATATAGAATCAAGAGTTCCATTAACTACAGAAGCAGGTAAGCCATAAGCTAAAGATCTCTGTGCTAGGTCTGATGTAGCTGCTGTTTTAATTTTAGTTAAAAACTGTCTTCTTATTTGATCTTTAGCTTGTTGTACAGTTAAACCTTTTGCAATATAACCTTTTACTTGAGCTAAGATACCTTTTTTTGCAAGATAGCTAACTCCTTTTGCTAATGGTTTTTGAATAATTCTACCAGCAAGAAGAGTACTAGCATTTGCTGGAACATCCCAAATAAGATTTGTCATAGAATCTGTAATTACATCACCTGTTTCAGACCAAGTTCCTCTGCCCCATAAAGCATTAGTCATATGGTTCTGAATAACATATCCGTTACCAACTTTATATTTAGTATCATCATCTACGTTTGATAAGTACAGAAGATCTGACGAAGCAGTAACTGAATGACCTGCATCAAAAGATCTTTGCCAGTTTTGCCAGATTTCAAACACATCTTTTCTAGGCATCTCTCTATAGTTTCTAGCTATATTAAAAGGAGACATTTCTTTTGTACCTGTAGCACCTCCAAGACTACCACTAACTCTTTTAGAAAGAGATCCTTTAATTAAACCAGGTTGATACCTAGCCTCTAAACTTTGAATAAGATTTTCAAAAACAAAGTCATCTGCTAACACTTCTTCTTTAGTTATATCATAAGGATAATTTTTATGCAGGTATTTATTTAAATCTTGAATACGATTAGATTTAATTTGTTCAGACAAACTTTGATTAAAACCTAAATCTTTTTCCAGTAAATCCTCTGCACTAATTACATTTTCAGATTGATTAAAAAAAGAATCATCATTCTCATGCACATAAGGTACAAAGTCTTCTTCAATAATATTTTCTTTTTCTAATTCAAATCTTTTTAACGTAGGTTGTTTTACAACTTCTTCCTCTTCTTCTTTTAAATTAGAAGATATGTAAGGTTTAAAAAATTCTTCTTCTAAAATTACACCCATTTTAATCCTGCATATATTTAACTATTGAAGTTACTTTTTTATTATTACTAATTCTACTTACTCTTATACCTGAGGGTAATAATTTATTACTGTATAAAAAATTAAATAATAAATTAGGTTCAACTTTATCTTCCCAATCATTAGCTACTAAATCTAAATACACTTTGTTATCTCTCTGTTGTCCGTACAAACTAGACAATAATAACTTGTTAGTTTGATACATTTCAGGTAAATTTGATATTAAATTCTGACCAAACAAAGAATTTTTATATTCTTGATTGTCTTCTATCTGTTCTAATTTATCTATTACTATGGGCAAATTATTTTTTATTTCTATAATTTGCTCTTGGTTTAGTTCTTTAACAGACCCTGCATTATCAGTATATTTATAAAAATTATCAGGCTGTTTTGTAGTTAATGCACTATTAAGTGTATTTAAATTTACTAGTTGTCGATTAAATACATTATTAATTCTAGTGTCTTGTTCTTTTATAACAGCAAGAACATCTCTAGTTATATCTTTTTCTTCTTTTTCTTTTTCAGGTTTTTTAAATATAGTTAAAGATTCATCTAAAGATACAGTTCCTTGTGAGGCTATATCAGAAAGTCTATTTAATCTGTTTGTAAAAATATCATCATCAGTATCTATGCCAGCATCTTTAGCTAAACTTATCATTGAATTATTATATCCTTGAACATTTTGTCCTCTTGAACCCACTGCACTACTAACCAGATTATTTAATCTTTCTACATATAGTGTGTTTATTTCATCTTCTGGAGTATTTTTAAACTGACCATGAATTTTAGCTAAGTTTGTTCTAGCTGTGCTAGCAAGATTCCAAGTATTAGTTATTGCAGCTGGGTCATTAAAAGAATCTATGTGAGCTAAGTGTTCAGGTTTTAAACCCCATTCTAATAATTGTTTTTTATAAACTTGAGATTGATTATTATTAATGCTAGTTATTTTTGTATTAGATCTATCATAACTATTAGATCCTATACTACTAAAAAAATTTTTATACCTTTTTAATTTAAGATTTTCTTCTCTTGCTTTTTGTATATTTTCTGCTTCAGTTTCTCTTAATTCAAACTCTCTATCTCTTTCTTTTCTAGCATCATAATCTTGTTTGGCTTCCCAAATACCTTTCCAAGCTCCCATTACATAGCACTCCTTTGTCTAGACATAAGACCTTCAGGTATATCTTCAGGTGTATTATTAGTTGTAATTTCTTTTTCTGTAGGTATATCTTCCATTGAAGTTATATCCATATCTTTAGACATATCTTTAATTATATTTTTTTCTTTTAAACTTTCTATATCTTTTAAAGATTTTTTACGCCTAATAATTTTTTCTATTTGTGTCCTATCTTCATCATTATCTTTTAGTCCGTCATCATAATCTATATTAGATCTATCTGCCTCACCTTTAATAAATTCATAAACTATAGGTGCGATTAATAAAGATACATCTATAGAGTGAATACCTTGAGCAACATTATTACGAAGTATACCTTCAGTTAAATCTACTAAATCCATACCTAATTCTAATATGTCGAGAGTTGCATTCATTTTTTTAGGGTTATTTAAATTTTCTAAGGTAAACATAGCAGCTTCTTCAGGAGAATTAATTTGTGAAGGTTTTTCCCAAGGGTAATTACCAGGTTCAGATGTTAAAGATTGACCTGGAATTGGTGTGTTAAACATCTGATCCCCCTTTTATTTCTTGCCTTAACTGTTCATTTTGATCTAAGATAGCAAAATACATTTCAGTTAAGCTACCATACTTTACTTCTTTTACTGGACTTTTTCTTCTTTTTAAAAGAGCTGTACCTGCATTTGATCCCATTAAACTTTCATCTACAGTCGGATCAAATCTTGATGAAGACATATCAGATTTATCTAGTCTATAGCTACCCATTTCTCTTGCACTATAAACTTCTAAACCTTTTTTCCTTGTCCTAGATATAACTTTTGCTATTTCACTTGTACTCATTTACTTTACCTCATTAAATAAAACTAAATATTGTTGATGCTAATGTAGCCCACATATAGGTTTGTTCATCATCAGCTCTTGCATCAGCATAAGCATCATATTTTTTATCAGCTAATACAAGATCTAATGCTCTTTGTTTTTCATTTTCAGTAGCTTTAAATGCAAAATCCATAAGATCCCTTTCACGTTGCCACACTTGATCTAAAGTAGCAACAGTCATATTGTTTGCTGAAACAGCGTCAGCTGCATTAGCTGCATTTTGTGCTGCTGTATTTGTAAGTTCAACAGTTTGTCTCCATTGAGCATTAGCCTGTGCTATTACTAACTGGTTTTTAGCATTAAACTGATCTCTTTGATTTTCTATTTCTGCATTAAATTTAGCTGTAGCATTTTCTTCACCTACATTAAACTGATTAGTAGCATTTTTTTGAACAACATTAAACTGTTGCACTTGTGTATTTAAGTTAGCCATAAACTGTTTAGTTTGATTCTCACTACTTGCATTAAATTGTTTAGCTGCATTCTCTGATGCTTGATCAGATAGTAATGCTTGTTGCATAGCT
>Ga0208134_1000983_pt1 | contig 17441 bp, 21 predicted proteins | sample VirMetDEL_Mar_31_FD_184515 | JGI IMG/M metagenome (GOLD analysis project Ga0208134, IMG submission 184515) | Aqueous microbial communities from the Delaware River and Bay under freshwater to marine salinity gradient to study organic matter... | ecosystem: Environmental > Aquatic > Marine >... | reverse complement strand
ACATACAAGTAGACTCAAGGGATAGCGTGGCAGAACACAGAAACCGATTACCCTACAAGGAAATAGATGATAGTGAACAAGAGGACGAGTGGGAATACAAACCAGATGATTTTGAATGATAACTAATTAATTTTACTTAAATTTGAACCACCATGATAGATATAGACAGCCTTCCTGAAGACCGAGATGAAAAAGCTAAAGAGTTCCTTGGAATTTGGCGGGAGAAAAAAGAATCCTATGGATACGATGAAGTAGTAACACTCCTTACTACCTACGAATCACTAATACGAATACAAACGACAACAGAACAAATCAATAAATTTTACAGCAATGAAGAAAGCAAAGTTTAAAAGTATCGAGTACGCACCTAAGTCTTGGGATGGAGGGGCTAAACCCATGTGGTTCCACAAAGTCGTAATGGACAACGGAGATAGCGGACAAATTACAACCATGAGCGATAAGCCAGATTGGCTAGTAGTAGGTGGAGAGATTGAGTACTCCTTGCTCACGGATAAGAAAGGAAACCCTAAGATTAAAAAAGAGTACACCCAAGGTGGCGGTGGTAAGAGTGGTGGGTATAAGAAGCCTAGACTTGAACTGGTTGACATCAAGCGTATGTGTAAGAGTAATGCTGTTCATGCTGTTGTAAGTGTGAATAGTACTAAGGGGTCTGAGGTTCTTAGCGGGAAAGACCTAGCTACAATACTAGAGTTCACCATTGGAGGACTAACAGACGGAATTGAAAAGTTTGGAGAGGATGATTCCCTTCTTACTTCCCGACTCTCGGCAGTAAACAACGCAGCTATAATGGCAGCGTACAAAGAATTTAAAGACGGTAAAGACCTAGTAACAGAGGCAACCAAATTGTTTAACTATATAACAGCTAAGTAACATGAATAAAGTAATACTAATTGGAAACGTAGGAGCCGACCCCGAGGTAAAAGAATTCTCGGGAGGAAAAGTGGTGAAGCTACGAATAGCAACAACAGAACGCTACAAGAATAAAAACGGAGAGAAACAAGAGAAGACCCAATGGCACAATGTTGACGTATGGAGAGAAGCACTTCAAGGAGTGGTAGAAAGCTACGTTAAGAAAGGTGACCGTATCTCTGTTGTAGGAAGCATTGAGTATAAAGAGAATGATGGTAAGTGGTACACCACTATTATGTGTAATGAGGTTCATCTGTTAGGAAGCTCGGAGGGTTCTCCCGCGAGTAAGCCAAGAACAGCAGCAGCACCGCAACCTGTAGCTAATGATGCTGAGAGTTTGAACGATGACTCTGAGCCTCTTCCGTTCTAAAGCAAAGCCTTCGGGCCTATTATTATTATTGAATCATTTATATAATTAACAACAACCGCCCATTACTTGGGAGATTATTGGAGAGAGTGAAGATGGTTCTCTGGTGAAATATATCGGGGATAGGGGGGCTACGAGATGTAAGTCTTGTCCTTATCCCCGTTTTTTATTAAAACACATAAACCAAAGCTACCGCAGGGCGAAGTCTTGGTCTAAGTCGTGGTAGGTGATAACAACCTCTTCTCCTTTTGAAAGAGCGTCAGCTACCTTTGGATACATCTTCTTGTAAGCATTACCACTTCCACCAATAAATCCTTCCTTGGCGCTCTCACCCACAAGTAAACACCCTGCCGTGTTCTCGTCGGTATTACCCAAATGGATTAGGATGTACTCGAAGTTGGGTACGTTACGAACCCACAGCATACCCTTGTGCATCTCTGGAAACTTCTTTTTGTATCGAGCATCAAATCCGCCTACGTTTCTAAAAGTTACGGTGTAGGTTCCCTTTGGTATCCTAGTTTCCCCGCGAACTTTCTCGTCCCTGTGTTCGTCCTCGATTGTGTAACATTGGAACTCCCCGTCAATAAACAGAAGGCCCATTGTAGCATCTCCTGTGTCTTGGTATCGTATTACCTGTAATCTCATATCTAGTATTGTGGGTTGTGTTCTAGTGTGCCGCCGTTAAGGATGTGTTCAAGTATTTTATTGTAACAAGTATCAACACCCCACTGACCTAATCCATGTGGCCCTGAGAAGTGTACTGTGATTCCTTCAGGAGCGCCTGAGTGCGTTAAAGTAATATCAATACCTCTCTGCACGCCAAAAGACATGTCGGCCTTTACAGAAGAGATATGGACTTGTGTGTAAGGAAGGCTCACCCACTTAACCCCTAAATCTTCTGGTTCCCACTTCAGGTCTGCTGTGGTAGGATTTCCTAATACTTTAAGAACGCTATCCTTTACCTTCAGGTATGCCACCCCGTTAAAATCTAAATATGAGTCAGCCCACAAACCAAAGTTAGTGTTCTCCTCTATTGTGGCTATGTCCTTTAATATGTTTGTTGATGCTATATACATAATCTTATGCTATTGTTGTCCAAGTAAATCCGTACTTTGTGCAAAGCTCGCCCCCTACGGTATTCAGGTCGCTCACTGAATAAGCGTTCTTATATCTCTGCTCCACCAAAGTACCCGCTGTAGTCACTGATGTACCCCGAAGACCAATATGGGTAGCTAACATATTGCCAACATCCTGAGTCTGCGTAGCCACTACAGCGCCGTTTTTATAGATGGTTATGTTCGCCCCATCACCAGCAAGTAACCACACAGCGTCATTTTCGAAATCATTGGAGGGTACACTTAATTGGTCTGTTACCGAGGCCCCCGATAAAGTATTACGAACCCTGCAATAATTAAAATCCTCAAAAAACGTTATAGCTACAGAGACATCCAGCGGTGTAGACATTAAATCTAGCCTTGCCCCCGCTATAGCGCTCCCTACAAACCAAAAAGTAAATCCAGTTGATAAATTTACGGGAACCACCTTATTATATCTATACCAATCTAAAGTAAAAGAAATAGATGGTTCATTATTGTACGATACGTCACTAGAATTATAAACAGCCTTTAAGGCCCCAGAAGACTGCACGGCATGATTGTCATTACCCGAAAGGTCGTTCATTTGACCCACTGGGTCTAGGTTCGAAACCGCGTCAGTATCAGATGCCTTATAAATTATCTCATACTCAGGCGCAGAAGAACCTCCACCGCTTACACTTACATTTATCCCCGTATATGTCGCTCCTACATTACTCATTACTACTTCCTTCTTTTAACTGATTTAACCTTTTTTCCTCCTGCACCTTGCTTTCCAATCCTTGCCTTTTCAGATTGCTTTTTCTTTAATGCCTTTGAAGACATTTCTTTTTTAGTAACTGGTGTCTTTGAAGACACTCTTCTTGATGGTCTACAATATTCACTCTTACCTCCTGTTCCACAGGGTTTATTAGTGCGAGTGTCTATCCACTTCTCTTTATCCCATCTCTTTAAGTCAGAACCTGCTTTAGTTTTTCTAACCTTGCCACTTTTTTTTCTACACTTAGCAGTTGCTTGTGCGGCACGAGCCGACCACTTGCCGTAACTCTTCATAACTTTTCTGTAACAAGCATCTTTAGGCATAGCTTATCTTTTTGATTTAGCACCTACACACTTCCAACGCTTTCGTGAAAGGTTGTTTGGTGTATTAGGGTTATTTCTTTTTTTAGCAGACAATCTTTTCTTTATTCCTAAACTTCTTGCACAATAGCTATCACCTTTAGATGTGCCTGGCCTTACCCTTGGCCCACCACCTTTTGCTTTACCTGCTTGACCATAGCTTACTTTTTTGCCACTTGAAGTAATTTTTACCTTTGCCTTTCCTTTTCTTGGTTTTACCATTGTTACGCTGCCTTTATCTGTTGCTTTATTTCTTTTCTCCAACTTGCAGGAATCGTCTTCTCACTCCACTTAATCCCGTGGTATTTACACCACTCCTTATACGTCTTTGAGCCACTAGCTTTTGTTAGTTTGTTGTTGGCGTTTTGAAATACCATCCGTATGTCTAACTCAGGGTGCTGTTCCACCACTGCTTTCATCTTGGTACGGTCTGCTGCCGTGAACCTCCCCTTTGTTTCTACAATCATAAGAGAGCCGTCGTGCTTCTCAAAGATGAAGTCTGGGTTGTATGTTTTTTGCGGCGGAGTCCACTTAATCTTTTCAGACTCATACGAGAATGAGATGCCCCTTTGGTTGCAGTCTTGTGCGAAGTCTTTCTCAAATAAAGAACGGAACTTTCCCATGCTCTTACGTCTGTGTCTTTTACGGGTGTTAGTTCTTTTTCTTCCCACTCTTATTTACGCACTCCTCTGTTACTATCTCCTCCTTTGTAGCCGCACTTACCACCCACGTAGGTGTTCTTCTTAGCTATTTTAGCCTTAGCCTTAGTTCGCTTAACCTTTGTCTTTGCCGACTGCTTCGCGGTCTGACCTGTGGGCTTGTGGTTAGCTACTCTTTTTTTCTCTTGTCTTTTATCCGCCTGTTTGTGAGCTTTAGCAATTTTCCTACTCATTCTAGTTGACGTCTTCTTCTTTTTTGTTGGGTCGTTCATGATGATGTTATTTATTTTTTAGCTCTTGCTCTAGCCCTTGCGCCGAATTTAATTTTTGCTTTCTCTACCTTCTTTTTCCTACTCTTCGTTACGAGTGGAATTTTTTTTTGATTTTAACATGATTACTTCTTTTTTCTGGTTACTGTTTTTCTTCTTGTCTTTTTCCCGTTTACCAATTGAACCCTTTTATTCACAGTTTTCCTCGGCGTTGACTTGTACACACTTTTAGACGAAGCACTTGTTCTCTTCTGACCATAATAATAATATTTAGAATCCTTAACGGTCACATTGCTTATCTTAGATACGCTTTTTGTTTTCTTTGGCGTGACCTTCAACTTCTCAGCTGTTGAGATATTCTTGTAGTTAGTCGCTGGACGTACATATTCGCCAGAGCGATAATTGTACATACCCGCAGTCTTACTTGCAGACCTAGTGGTAGTACTGGTGCTTCGCTTCGTCTTCAGTTTTTTCCCTTTCTTCTTGTGAAGTGTTGACTCTGACTTCTCCTTAGCTGGCATGCCATTGGGTGCAGTGCCTGAAGACCTATAAGAATAGGTCTTTGTCTTGTTCTTGGTTGAGACTTGCTTGCTGTAGCTGTTTGGTGTACTTTTCACCGTTTTAGTTCTTATTTTTTTTGGCACTCCCATGATTATCTTATTTTATATGTTCTATTTTTTGCGTTCTTCTCGTAAACTTTTGCTTTTACCTTTCCCTTTTTAGATACCTGTTTATACTTAACAGAACCCCTTTGATGTAATACTTTTCCCTCCCTCAGACATAGACTACAGTTTTCCCCGTTTGGATGTTACCTTCTTTTTACACCTTGATACCTTTGCGGTTGCACTCCCTTGACTACCGCACACATTTCCTGTTAACCCCGATGTTCTTCGGTGAATCTTTGGTGCTGCGGCTCTCGATTTACGCATCAACTTTTTTCGGGTACTAGACGGCTTGTACTTTTTATTCGGCTTACTCGCTGTAGAAACAGTTTTTCTAGCTGGAGTTCGCACCGTACCAGTTCCCATAGTGTTCGCGGTTTTTCTAGCCGCCATTTTCACTTTGTTATCCACCTTCTCTTGGGTGGTCATTTTCTTCTTCGCTTTCTTTAACGCTCTTTTTAACTTTCTATCTCCCATTGTTGTTATTATTTACGTCTAACGCTCCCCTTCATGGGAACTCGTTTGGGTGATTTGTTTGCCGTAGCTTGCTTCGCTCTAATTGGAGCCCAAGCACTTCCCTTCATGGGGACTCTTTTAACCTTAGACGCAGCAGCAGCCTTTTCAGCCCTTACCTGAGCCATATTTTTATTGTATGTGTTCACCTTTTTCTTAGGCGTTACACTCTTTTTTGCAGTAGAACCCGTGGGGTCTGACTTTCTTTTTTTTCTTTTTGTTGCCATAATGTTATTGTATTTTCTTGTTAGCCTTTCTAAGGATTAGGTTTAGTACTTTATCTGGCGCGAGAAGAAAGCCAATACCCGCCACCATAACAGCAGCAGGGACAGCGTAATCACCCCAAGCATATACTTGGTCAAGGAAGTAGCCCTTAGTAGCCATACCCGCACCAATTAAAAATAGGATTGAACCTATAATAGTTGTCTTGATTTCTTTTAAGTTGTTGTTCATAGCATCTCTTCTTGTACTAAATCAGTCTTCTCAATAAGCTCTACAGTAACTCCCTTAGCCTCTATCTCTTCTTGCCAAGCTTTACCTAAGTACCAGCCAGTACGCTCATCAGTAAGGGTACAAGGTATTGGTACTACATTCATTCCTGTTGTAGCTGTGAATGGTGCTACCTCTGTTGTAAAAAATATAAGTGTGTTCATAGTTGTCAGTTTTAATCTCGATATACCCAGTAGTTTCCTGTGAAGTTTGCCATTGCCCCATTATTATTGTTACCACTAAAATCGTAAGCTACTGCATCAGTATCCTCACCGTTAAGAGGCCACCAAAATTCAGGGTCAAAAGAAAATATCTCATACGGACTTAGTAGGGGGTTTTCAAAAAAAGAAAGTGCTTCTGCGGCAGTCGCTTCGTTTGATGAGTCTAATGATAGGTTTGACAATGTTCCGTCAAAAACATAAGCAGCATTGGGGTAATACCCTATTCGCTGAAACTTAATTGTTGTGGGAGCGTAATACGACCCTGAAGTAGACTCTACCCCGTCAACATAACATTTGACATTATTACTTGTATCTCTAGTAATGACAAGTGCGTGCCATGTATCTAACGCCATTGTAGGTACTGTCCATGAAAAATTAGTGGCTCCCGAGTTAAACCGCATTCTAATAGTCGTGGCGTTGATTAAGTGAATATAATCAAAGTTAGTTGTATCTGAAAGTATTATTCCAGCACCTACTGTTGGTGCAAACTCTGGCACATTGAACCAACAAGCTATTGTAAAATTATTGGTGGCAGCAGATGACCAAGGACTTATAGTTATAGCATCATCCACACCATCGAACAGTAAAGCATTCCTTCGGATAGCCCCTTTGAATGGTGTTCCTGTGAAGTTAGTCATCGTACCATTATTACCATTACCCGACTCGTCTACTACTGTGGTAGTGGATGTAAACTCATTGAAGTCGTAGTAAAGTGTAGGACTTGCTATTACTGTTGTTGGGTCTGCGCCTAGACCTAAGTTGTATAGGTCTGTAACTTCTGATGCTGAAGCTGCTGTGCCTGCCCACACACTTAAACTGTCTAAGTCTCCGTTGAACCAAGATACAGAACCGCCAGCATACCTACCCAACTGGTTAATTGTTAAGTTAGATTGTTGTATCGTTCGCTGCCCCGTAGAGCTTTCAATCCCATCGACATATACTCTGGCCTTATTTGTTGCATCGACGACTATCACTAAATGATGCCAAGCATTTGCTACTATAGGTGTCCCTATTGTAAAATTCGCTGACCCAGCAAGATACAATCTAATGTTAGTTGCTGAGGTTTGTCTCAATGATATGTTTGCACTTGCCGAGTTACCGAAAATAGTACCTGTATCAGCGTCTGGTGACTTATACCAGCAGCTAATTGTAGATAATCCACTCGTTAAGTCTACGGCAGAGTCTAATAATACATAATCATCTGTCCCATCAAACTCTAAGTAGTTCTCGAAGTTGTAGTGTGTGCCGTAGTAGGTTCCTGTGAAATTTGTATAAGTTCCATTGTTACCATTACCACTTGAATCTGCTGCCGTACTCGTTGTGTCGTTCAACTTCCACCACCCTTGGAGGTTCACGGAAGACTCATATCCTCCCGCGTCAATGGCTGGGCTTGCGCCTGCACCTTCATTGTAAAGGTCTATTACCTCGTAAGGCATTAGGGCTTTATCCCAGAACATTATATCTTTGAGCCAACCATCGTAAAGATTTTGAGTCCCTGCACCACTTACCTTACATCCTATAGTTGTGTCAATGGCATTCGTAAGAGTCCCGTTAACCGCAGCTACACTACCAGATACCTCAAACTGACCATCTAAATATATGTACCCTGTGGTTCTATCAGTAATAAATACTACATGATGCCACTCATTATCTGAAACAACCGTCGAGCCAGTAACAGCTACTGAGCCTCCATCATCTAAAGCAAGTGCGACATTAGACGAGTTTACAGAAACTTGCCACCCTAATCCACCACCATCTCTTTTCCCAAGAATAACTTGATTCCCAGTGCCTGTGGTTTTAAACCATCCAGCTACAGAAAAGTCCCCAATAGTAACGTTAAGAACATTACCCATAGTAATATAGTCATCAGTGCCATCGAAAAGAACAGCGTTGCCTAAAGGTAATAAAGCCCCAGAGCCACCAACATTCACTTGGCTACCATTACCAAGATGAGTAAGGGTGTCAGATATTCCTGTATATTCTCTACCTATTCCCACTCTTTAATCTGTTTCTATTCTTCTGTTCTCTATAATCGTGTCCGAGCCGCAATTATTTATTACGTCAACAAAGATTTCTTTCTTTCCCCAACGAGGTAGAAACTTCGCGCCTAACAATCTTTCACGCTCCCACCTATCTACAATGTAAAGGTCAGTGGTTACGTCTACGTTAAAAGTTCCTGAGCTATCTCCGTTAACCCAAAGAAAGGATGCCTTCACACACTTGTCGTTGTAGCTTGCCGTAAAATACGGAACACCTTTTATGATAGTATCTCTGATTTCAATAGTGTCTCTTACCTCTCTTACGCTCTTAATGTATTGGTACTTAATGATTTGTTTTGGTTTAACCGCGAGGCTATCTCTAAGAACCCGTAAGTCATCCGCGTAAAACTCTTCCATCTCAGCAACCTTAAGATTCTCTGCTTTTATAGTGCGTTGGTTCTGTGCGCGAACTGCTTCTGCGTTACCCTCCAACCTTTCAGACTCCTTCATAGCTGAACGATACATACCGAACAGAATAACTATGATAGTGATAAGAAGAGCAAACCAAGTCCACTTAGAGTTCAAAAGTCTTAATATGGTTATAGAACTAATCATGGCTTTAATCCAGATAGCACTAAGGCTTTTAGTTTGTCGCTGTGCATATTTAGCTCAACATCAAGCCCATCTCGTTTAGCCTCCTCGTCTAACACGCAACTTATAATCGCTCTAGGATAAACATCTTCTTTATTTGCAAATAAACCAAGAGCTACATATCCCGTTATTTTTAACTGTATCATCTTCTCCAAAAATAGTGGTGGTGAGTCTTTTGGTAAGTTGTCCTTGTCCGTTACCACAACATTACCCTCACGTTGCTTATACAGATTTAAAAGCCCGTACTGGTCGTCTAATGGCTTGTCCTGATATAAATGCATCGTCTCTGGCACACCTACCCTACACATTTGAGATGTCATTGTATATTTTTGAACTGACCTTGCGTTTATGTAATCCCCATTATGAAATTCCACAATGTCAATACTCTTTAAGTTGAAGGTATCCCGAAAGTAGTCCATCTCCTTGTAGAGTTCTGTGGTTCGGTCAATCTCCTTCTTTAACTGCTCTTGATACCGCCCCTTAGTCCAAAAGCCTTTAGCAAATATATTTTGCCCAGATGACTTTTTTATGTACCTAGCCAAAATTCCCAACAACCCCGAGGTTATCAGGAAGGTTACCAAATCCCCTATCCAACTCATATTTTTACGAGAATTGAGGGTAAGATACCGTTGCGTTATTAGTTGCTCCGTTTATAATTACGGGGCGTACTTTCTTACCTACTTGTGCGCCCTCAGAGTTGCCTGTAATGCTTGTAGATACGGGAAGAGCCATTGAGTTTCCATCTTCATCAATAACGTCTGCCACGCCCCCTGATGGAGAAGCTGCTGAGATTGAAAGCGTTCCTTTTGCATCGGCTTTTGCTACGTACTTGTAACTTGCTGCTGCCGCGAAAGCTGTTGATGGTGCTTTATTGAATTGACCCGATGTTCCTGCGCGGTCTATCTTAATAACCTCAAGAAGTTCGTCGTCTGTTGGATTCCAAACAAAAGCGCCTTTTGAGAGTACTGCTGTGGTAGTGGTAAATACATCACCTGAAGACGTTATAGTTCCCGAGGCTGCGGTAGTTGCAGGAGGGCAAGTGTCCTTGGTTGTGTATATTTTTTGTCTTAGTTTCATGTTCGTATGAGTTTACTTGCAAAAGTACGAATACCACGTGGGTTAGGGTGTAATGCTCACATAACTACCTACGCCGTATTTCCTTTTTTATTTTAGAATATACCTTAGCGTATTCTTTGTCTTTTGACGCCTTTCTATACGCATCAGCTATTAAATCTGCCTTCTTTCCAAAGTCAGCACGAATATAAATCGGTCTTTTTATTAACTTATCTATAGCTCTATATCTAGCTTCGCCTAATTTTTTATTTATCTCCCTGTATTGCTCTGGCGTCATATCGCCAAGATACTTGCCAGCCTCCTCCACTCTTCTCTTCTTTAGATTTGGTATTACCCTAGAGTCATGCGTCTCTCTGTAAAGGTTGAATATTTCGTTATCAACTGGGTCATCAGTCATTATACGCGACTTTGTTACATCTATTAATTGATAAACCCAAGGATTTCTCTCCTCTGGAGTTTGACGTATGTTCCTGCCAAAATAATCTACCCTTATAGGTAAATCTTCTGTGTTCCAAGTTTTATCTAAAATAACATTTTCAAGTTGTTCAAAAATATTATTACTTCTAAGGTCTGGTAAAAACTCCCTCTGCGCTCTATTTATTGCAGCCAAAGTGTTTGGTAGCGGAATTGAGGTCACCGCTTTAAAGGTATTCTTAAACCAATCCTCATATTTGCCATCAGACACAGCCTTTAATAAAGAGTTTATTCCCGCTAGAAAAGACTGCTCGGTAGAGAAACCTATGATTGATTGTGGAATTAATGAGTATTGCTCAATATACCTAGAATATTCCTCAGCTTTTGTCTCGCCCTTAGGCTTCTTTAATTCAGATTTTATATCAGCCTTATTAACTTTAGCATAAATACCAGCAACCATGCCGAACAACCCCATTTTACTTAAAGCCATAAAAGTATCATTTGGCTTAGGTGACGGGCTTCCTCCATTCATAGCGCGAATTATACCGCTAATATTTATTGAATTGGGTGGGAATGTAGCATACTTTAAATTCCTTTCCTTTTCTGTGTCGTCATCAATCCCCTCCGATATAAGACCCTTAGAAACCAACCACGCGGCCCCCCCGACCATCATCATTCCCGTCACGGATTTACCAAACTCAATATTCGCTTTTCTTTTAGCTGCCGTGTAGGCTGATTTCTCAGACTCACTTGCCTCTGAATACTTATTCCCATTTAGTGCTTTATTTGCCACCCTAAAATAAATAGCAGACTTAGCTGCTGGTAAGACTGGTAGTGCCAAGTCTATGGTTTGACTTACAATGTTGGCTGGCGTCTTAACGTAAGGAACGGATAATTTTATAACTAGTCTGGCAATTCCAGCAAAAGTTTTTCCTATTATAGGAACCTTACCGATAGTTGAATCAATCCCTCTGGATAGATTATTCATAAACCCTACAGCTAAATTAGATATAGTGCTTTCCTCCATATAAACAGCCTCTTTACTTCTTTCCTCAGCCCTAGCTAATGATTTTTCATCTGGATACTTTATAAAATTCTCTAATTCACTACCACTTAATCCCTTTATTTGTCCATACTCATATAACGCCCTAGCCCTAACTGGCATACGAAAAAGGTTATCACCAAGCCTTAGTAACGCAAACATAATTTGAGGTGGTGCGCCAAATAAAGCCTCAAATGCAGCCGAAACCTTACCTGATTTTTTACCAGTTTTTTTATTTATAGGTAGTGGCGCTTTTCCCATTACCTGAAGAAGCCCCCTATAAGGTCTGAACCCTCTTTGTATCTCACCCTTTGCTATGTCGCTTATTTGCCCGCTTACTATTTCATTAAATGATTTCTTAAGAGACGGGATAACCTCCTTTCCACCTCTCACATAACCGCCAATACTCGGTATATTAACCCTTGGTGAATTTGTCACGAAACTATTTACAGCATCAGCAATTCCAGCTATCGCCTCCACCGTCCCTCTAATGGGTAACTGAATTGCGTTAGTAAATATATTTGTTGCTTGAGACATTGGGGTGAGTAAATTACCCTGCACAGCAAGCCCCATTGAATCCCAAATACTTCTTGGCGTTAGGTCTAAAATCATCGTGTTTAATGGCTTAAACGATTCAGCAACTGCCATTTGCGCTTCAATCTCCTTTAATTCATTATTCTCAGTGGGATTTTCTCTTACCTCTTTTAATGCCTCTTTCAACTTTGAAACATCATCAATATACTTCTTAGATAAGTTTAATAGTTCTTGCTTATTTTTAGTTGGTATTTCAAGCCCACGCTTATCTAGTTCTTTTTGTATGTATGAGTAAATACCAAGTGGAGTGCTTCCTTTCACCTCAGCTAGTTGTCTTAAAAATTGACCAGCCTTTGTCCCCTTCTTCGCTATTACTTCAACGATATCATCAATTCCCTTTCCGTCCGCAAGCCTTCGGTTTATCAATTCAGCCGCCGCAAGCCCAGCAGTATTACCATCTCCCTCCTTTGCTGACATCAACCCCTCTTCAGTCATTTGAGAAACCAAATCCTCATCAGTCATATCAGACATATCGTCTTTTATGTCTTTTAAGACTTGCGGCTCATAGTAATTTTCTGGATTAGATAATATCTTAGCCTTTTCCCTATCTCCAAGCTCCCGCCCCACAACCTCCGCTTCCCTCTCGGCAAATCCCCTTATTTTACCTTTTGGTTTTACCTTTGATTCTTGTGTGGTTTCTGTTAGATTGCCTTCACTATCATCTCTTGTTTCGGCTTTCTCTTGCGTACTTACCTTATCTTTTGTTGAGGTGGGTGACTCCTCCTTTTTTAATCCTTCAATTAACGAATCATCCTTTATAACGTATTGCTGTTGCCTTTTTTCGCCCGCCTTCATCACCCCATCAATAGTGATTAGTTTTACGATTTGCGCATCTGAATTATTAATAGCCTTAACCTCAGCAGCACGATAATCACTCATGCCCATCCCAGTACCATCAACCTCTACAACCTCTATTGATGTACCTTTAGGTATTACGACCTCGGCTACACCTTCATCCCTACCATAAGTAGCGGCTAATTCAGAGTCCACTGAAGAGAACACACCTTTCGCTCCTTTGTGAGCATTTATCCTAAAGCCTTGTAAATCTTTCTTTCCGCCTATACCTTTGAATATTTTTACTGGATTGGCAGTAGAAAAGGTTCCCTTAGTTACGTCGGTGACCTCTTTCTTTCCTTGCTCTAGTATCTCAGGCGTGACAACATCTTTACCCTCCGTAGTAGCTACGTCAGGTTTAACCTGACTTTCTTGCTTCTTTTCGGTTGTTTTTTTGAAATAATCTGAAATTTCAACTGCTCGAATCGCATCGTTATGTAAATTCTTTACATCAAAAAGGTATCTATGAATCTTGGTCTTATCGTTACCAACGGCGGATATAGCCTCATCAGTTATAGACTCTATTCTGTTGGCTCGTTCTTCACTCGTTACATCTTCAATGATAAAAACTGGTATAGACTTCTCCCCTCTTTTTTTAGCTACCGTAGCCCTATTTCTCCCCTCTTGTTGAAATTTGCCACCCCTATAATCTAAATAGATTGGGTCTATTTTATCCCCCCTTTCAATACCCTCTTCTATCTTGTTTATGGATGTTTCATTTACCCCCTCATCTACTGATGACCCAAATCTCTCTCTTACTCTTGATAGGTACTCATCAGGGGACATCATTTCAACTTTATGTTTTTTGTCTTTTTGAAAAAAGAAATATCCACCCCCGCCCTCTAGCTTGTCCATTATCTCTCTCCGCCACTTTGACTCACTAGGCTTGGCAAACATACCAATGTAAGAGGACTCATCCTCAGCTATCTCAGAGAATTTCTCCTCCAAATTTTCACCAGTATCTTGCTTTACTGGCGTTTCTTTGCTCTGTGGCGTTGCGGGCTTTACTACAATAGACCTTCCCTCTATCCCGTTAGGTGGAACCACTTGAACGGGGACACCGTACTTATTAGCATAACCTTGCGCCTTCTCTTTTGTCTTGTCTAAATTATTTTCATGGTCAGACTCCATCATGTTTTGAACATAAACATCCTCGCTTACGCCAGCATCCCGCGCCGCATCAGAAAAGTCAATAGAAACGATTACACTTTCAAAAGATTGCGGTGATGTGGGTAATATTATTTCCCTAAGTCCGTTCTCTTTAGAAATTTTAACCTGTTCATCAAATAATATTTCCTTTTCAGAATCGTACTTCTTTCCTTTACGACCCTTCGGCAACTTGCTTTTATCAAAGACTAGACGGGCGCTAGTCATTCCCCGACCATCCCACTTATCTTCCTCACTAAAGAACACAGAGTCCTCATCTTTCTCCGCCCTAGGCATATTACTCTCGGATGGACGCTTTAAAACACCCTCATTTAACGCATCTAAAGTAAGTGATGTATGATAAAGTAAATCTTCTTTTACTGGCGTTTCTTTGGTTTCTGTTTCACCTGAAAGTTTCTCGTTAAACCTTGGATTCTTCGGATTGTTGTACCCGATACGTTCCTCTGTCTCTGCTGGAGCCTTAGATAAGCTCTCATTTATCTCAGCGATTCTCTTTGCTTGGGGGCTGGAGTCAGCAATAACCTTGTCAACGCCCTCTATTTCAGCCTCTAACTTAGCCTTTTCTTTTATTAGGTTCGCGTCCTCAGCCCTCTTCTCGTTGCTGTCAGTTGGGAGGGTCTTGCTCACCGCATCTATTCCTTGCGAGAGGTCAGTCTTTAACCTTTCGCCCTCTTCTTGAGATACGATTCCGTCGTTAACGTCTTGGTCTATGTCGTTAGATAATTTCTCTAACTGAACCTCATCTAAGCTTGACATTAATTCCACATCTTTGCTTGAGATTCTGTCAGTGAGTTGCTTTAGTTGGGCGGGGGCAGAGATTACACCACCAGCACCAACACCAACGATAAAGGCATCGGATAATCCACTTGTAAGTTTCCTGTCTGGGTCTACCCCTGTAATAATGTCTGACACGTTCTCTGCGAACTGAGAGGCCATCTCTTCAATTCCCTCTATTATCACTCCTACGGGAGTTGCACCATACTTCTTCATCGCATCTGTGATAGACTTAACCGCGAACTTCTTAGCTTCTTCTTTACCAGCTTTAGCGCCCATCGTGGAGAATATAGTCTTCATCGCTCGGGCTATACTTGCTGTACCTAAAGCCTCCGATACTCCTTCCGCGAGTCCAGTACCCCAAGCGTTTAAAAGCTTTTGACCCTCAGATACTTCAGACTTCTCTAGGTCGCTATATTTGCCAGAACCAGATACTACGGATGTACCAACCATTAAAGGGATTGGGGGTGCGCCAGCAATACTAGCACCAACGATTCCAAGAGTGTACGGAAGTGTTTCAGCAACCTGACCACTAAGAGCTTTTAATCCATCTGCAATATCTCCATTTGAGAATAACTCAGATACACTTTTTGAATAAACGTCATCAATGTTTTTTAACTCTTGCTCCGCTTGTTGTCGCCAAAGACCTTTAACTTTTTCGTAAGCATCTTTTCCACCAACACTCTCTACTACCGACTCGAAGTCAGTACCAATAGGTAGACCCGTCTTTTCCGCTATGTAGTTCTGCGGAGCTGCAAGAGTGTTGTATATGAATTCTGGAGACTCAGCTACAGAGCTAAAGAACCTTGCAGCACCTTTGTTTGCTAGTTGGGCTAATTCTAATGGGTATCCAACAGGGGCTTGGCGATGTTCGTCAGCCTCCATTTGTCGGCCATACTTACTAATAAGACGTTCAGGTACATCAATAACAGGCTCTACGTAACCCTCTTCTGATTGCGCGGCTTCTACGTCAGCGTAAAGGTCGTTCTTAGGCTCTTCGCCAACTGATTCGGAAGTAGTGATAGCCTCGCTCGATGGTGTAGGTTCTTCCAAAGAGCTTGAAGCTTGTGGCTCGGACTTGAATTTTTTTTTTAACTTACGTAACGCATCCTTAATCTCGTCGTCTGAGAAATCATATCCACGCATCTTCTCCACCAAGGCTTTTGCCTTAACAGAAAACTCATCGTTACCTTGTTGCTTTCCCATTATTCTCCAAGTACTTCATTAATTAAATCATCATCAGATGGTCTTTCTGTACCGCCCTTCTTTTTATCCGACCTCTTAAGCATAGTAGAGACATGTGCCTCGCTAATCTCTAAGTTTTTCAACTTAGAAATATTATCTTGACTGAAGGGCAATTCAATAGTTCCATAATCAGAAGATGTGATTAAAATAGTTCTAGTCCCATCCTCATACTCTCTTATTTGGTCAATCTTACCCCTGATAGTCTCACCGTCTTCGTCATACCAATTCAAGGCAACTAAATCTGAGTCTTTATATATTTCTCTTGGCATTATGAAGGTATATTTTTTACCTGTAACCGAACCCACACTTGGAAGACCCCTGTACTTAGTTTTCCGACCCTCTGCATCCGTAAGAGTTACACCTTCATTGGTCTCCCCCTCAGACACGGTAAACCCAAATAAATCATTTCTGTAGCCCCCATTATCTAATTTGATTAGTCCACCGCGTCTTTCTCTGTCGTCTTCCGTGTTCTTTAAAGTCCTTTCAAGTGGGGCTATACTCAATAGCGAGAACATATCTTCAGTAGCACCAGAAATAGCGTTACTATAAGCCACATCTGGGTCTTCAATCCCCTTTGAGTAATCCCACATAATTTGACCCTTAGCTTTGTCGTTAGAGCTAATGATAATATCCATTACCTCTTTACGCATACTCGGCTTCACTTTTTTAAATACCTGAGTTAAGCTCATTTTACCGATATCCCGCACATTTATATCTTCATCAAAGTATTTACCAGCTGATTGTGGGTCTGCCGCTAAATTACCTAATATTTTATTACCCTCAGACGCGACATACTGAACAACATCAAAAGACTCTTGTAATATAGAAAATGAGCTTATCGCTTGGGTTGTTAGCGCACCTAAATCATTGGGGTCAAGATTTTCTTCCCCGCTATACTCCCTAAAATTCTTCAAAAATTCTTCGGGGTTTCTGTAATTGTCCCTTTTTTTATTGAAGTTAGAAACAGCAGACGAAATGTTTTTATCTTCGTCGTTTAGTTTCTTAACGTAAGAACCAAACTCCTTTAAATATCTTCCAAAGTTATCTAAGTCAGACATTGCGTTAGACTTAAACTCTTTTAGCTTTTCATTGTACGCTCTTTGATATACAGGAGATGTGTACTTAACATCCGAGTACATACCTAATTCTTCGTATAGCTTTTTTTGCTCCTTATCCCGTTCTTTTACCGCCGCTGCTGCACGCTGTTTTTCAGCATATAGCCTATTAGCATAAGCATCAGCGTACTTAGTTACGTTCGTTGGCTTATATACTATTGGTTGTGTTCTTCCTGCCATTTTATACTATTTTTAAACCTTACTCACCTTTATATGTCTGCGGTATAAA
>Ga0208134_1000982_pt1 | contig 17446 bp, 16 predicted proteins | sample VirMetDEL_Mar_31_FD_184515 | JGI IMG/M metagenome (GOLD analysis project Ga0208134, IMG submission 184515) | Aqueous microbial communities from the Delaware River and Bay under freshwater to marine salinity gradient to study organic matter... | ecosystem: Environmental > Aquatic > Marine >... | reverse complement strand
GCAATAACAGAAACTAGATCATTACCCGCACAGTTTATAGAAGATCTTGGAAAAGATTACGCGAAACAATTAACAGCGACCACGGCTATTCCTGTTGATACTTCTAAGTTTGCACCAACAGTTGCAGGGCAAGATGTATTACAACAAAGAGCAGCTTCATTAGCAGGTTCAGGTGTTGGAGCTTTTCAACCATTTATACAAGCAGCGCAACAACAAGCAACAGCCGCTGGACAAACAGTAGGTGATGTTGGAACTACATTAAGTGGTATTGCTGGTTTAACTGGAGCACCAACCTCAACTCAAATGCAACAATACATGTCACCATATCAATCACAAGTAATTGATACAACTCTATCAGAGTTTGATAGACAAAAAGCCATACAAGAAAAATCTATTGCAGATCAAGCAATTGCATCAGGAGCGTTTGGTGGTGGTAGAGAAGGTGTACAAAGAGCAGAGTTTGCATCTCAATCAGGAAGAGATAGAGCAGCATTACAAGCACAATTATTACAACAAGGTTTTGGTCAAGCACAACAAGCTAGACAACAAGATATTCAAAACAGATTTGGTTTAGGGCAAGCACAATCTGGATTAGCTGGACAACAATTAGGATTAGGACAATTCCAATCTGGACTAGCAGGTCAAGTGCCACAATTACAAAGAGCAGATATATCTACACTAGGTCAAGTAGGTGCAGCACAACAAGCACAGTCACAGGCTGAATTAGATGCAGCTAGACAAGGTGCAAGAACAGCGGCTTACGAACCATTAGAGAGATTAGGATTCTTTGGTCAAGGTGTAACTGGATTAATGGGTGGTTATCCTGCACAATACAATTTCCAATCAACGCCTGCAGCATCACCATTACAGACTGCATTAGGATTAGGTACAGGACTAGCAGGAATATTCGGAGCATTGAAGTAACATGATGAATCGTATTTTAAAACGACCTATGTTTAGAATGGGTGGTCGAAGCGATGATGGTATTATGTCTGTTAGACCTGGGTATGCTGAAGGAGATTCTGTAAGAGCTGATATTGAAAAAGAAATTTATCCAAGTAATTTACTTGGAGATACGAGTAGATTATTATCAAACGTAGATGATGCTGTGTATAATTATGGACTTAGACCTTTAGGTAATTTAGCAAATTATGTTGTTGGTACAGGTGAAGGTATTAATACAATTAAAAAAAGAGATTCTGTTCAAGACAACATTGATAATCTTATAAAAGCAAGAGGACTTGATATTGATGGAATTAATTTAATAGGCTCTGCTGAAGCATCGGAAAATGATTTACCCCCTAGTTTAAGAGGTAAAAAAACAGATACTACTGATTCTACTAAGGATGATCAAACAAAAGAACTTTCTGACAATGATCTTAAAACAATGTATGAAGATTTATTACCATTATTTAAATCAGAATTATCTGCAGATGAAGATGAATTAAAAAGACAAAAGTATTTAGAACTAGCTAAGTTTGGCGCAAATATATTAGCACAACCTGGTGGTGATTTAGTTGGTGCTATTGGTAAAGCTGGTGCTCCAAGTATTGAGGGTTTAACAAGAATTGCAGAAACTAAAAGAAAAACTAATGCTGCAGCCAAAGCGATGGCATTAGAAGCTGCATTAAAACAAGCTGATCCTGGAACTATTAGAAAACAAGTAAATGATATTATGAGTTTAGACCCAAGTTTAAGTAAAACGGAAGCTTTAGCAAAAGTATTATCAACTGGGTCTGCCACAAAAGAAGCTACATCACAAGGTAGAATAGATGACTATGCAACAGATTTATTAGAAAGTGATTATGTAAAAGATAAAAAAGCTGGTAAATCAGCTGCTGAAGCAGTTGAAGAATCTGGTTTAGGTATTGGAGTATTTCAAAAAGATCCTGGTGAAAACTATACTCCAGGTGACTACTACATTTTTAAAAATGGTAAGGTAGGAAAATACGTAGGTAAGGATAAGAACGGTAAAGACGATTTTGCAGAACCTGGTGACGATAATTTTTAAGGAGGTGCCATGGGCTTTCAAATATCTCCAGAAGATAAAAAAACAGAAAAGAAAAAAGAACAAGACGTAGGATTTTTTGAATCTGCATTAGCAGGTGTTGCTACAGGTTTATGGAATATACCAAAAGGTTTTGTATCACTAGGTGCAGAACTATATGATTTAGCAGCAGATACAAACACAGCTAAAGATGTTGAACAATGGTTTGATGATGTTAATCCATTTGATGATGAAGCTGAAGCTAGAACAATCGGAAAAATTACACAAGCAATAACACAGATAGCACCTCTTGCAATTAAAGGAGCACAGCTTGGAACAAAGGCTGCACTAATTGCAAAGAGAGCTTTAGATGCAAAAAAAGCTGGTAAGTATTTAAGTTTAGCAAAAGTTGGATCTAAAATTATGGGCCCTACTACAGGAGCTATTGTCGGTTCAGGTGTTGGTGAAGCAATTGTTGCTGATGAAGATATTGGAACCTTTGCTGATATTGCTAGGGGTACTTCATTGGAACCTTTTGCAATTACCATGATGGATAAAGAAACTAAAGAAGGTAGATCAGAAGCATTTAGAAGATTAAAGAATAGATTAAAATTTGGAACTGAAGGTGCAATATTTAATCTTGCATTAGTAGGTGCTGGTAAAGGTATACAACAATTAAGAAAACCTGTTGAAACAGGATTACTTGAGTATGCAGAAAGTCCACTAAAAAGAAGACTACAAAAATATGGATTGTTTGGATTAAAGCCAGAAGGAACTGGAACTAAATATACTTTTGAAGCAAGACGTTTTGGTTTAGATAATATTAAAGCTGCTGAATTTGCAGCAAGTAAATCAGTTCAAGAATTAGATACATCTATTAAAGAACTAGGGGACGTGGTTAAAACTCAATACTACACTGCACCTAAAGGATTAAAAGAATCAGTAAGTTCACAAGAAAAATTTTTAACAGACTTGTATGATGTACTACGACCCATGGACAATGGATCAGAGTCTTTACTAACAGCCACTAGAAGAGAGGGCGGTAAAGATATTATAAAAAGTCAAATAGATGATGTTATTGCGTTTAAAAATATTAACGATGGTATCAAAGAAGTAACCGATCAAACAATTAAACTAGGTAATGACAGAGCTAAAAATTTAATTCCTGAAGCACAATTTACAGAACAAAGTCAGGCTTTATTAAAACAATCAAATACATTAACTAAACAATTAGATGATCTAACTAAGAAAAGACCTAACATAGAACAGCTAGTTAAAAAAACAGAGAAAGGTTTTTTTAAACAAAAAAATTATAGTAATACAAAACAGTTTAATGAATTATTAGATAAGGTTAGACGAGCTGGTGGTAATACAGAAAAGTTAGAAAACGCTGTAAAGAATTTTAGATTATCTGTTGATAATATGTCAGTGAGACTTCTTCAAAGAAGAATGCCTGGAGAAATTGCTGATGGTATAAAAGAAAACTTAGGTAAATATTTAAACTCTCAATATAGACAATTTGAATCATCAGGACCATTGATGAAATATAAACCAACGGAATCTCAAATTACTACAGCAATTGAATCTGTTAAAGCAAATAAGATAAAAGGATATCAAGAATTAAATAAAACAACACCTACAAAAGAAGTTCTTGAAAAATTAAATCAAGAAGCAACAGATGAGGTCAATCAATTTTTAAAAACTAAATCAGTAGATGAAGTAGATATTTTAAATTTAAGAAATGAAACAGGAGATGTTTTAAATAAAGCTACAAAAGCAGAAGTTGATTCTGTTGTCATTAAAGATTCAGTTTTAAAAAATAAAGTATTATTGCCATGGCAAGAAGAACTTGCAGGATTAATTAAAGATCCATCATATAGTTTTTATACAACAGTTAGTAAACAGGGACATTTAAATTATACATTAAAATATTTAGATGACATTGCTAAAACAGGATCACAAGGACCTAACAAATTTATTTTTGGTGCAGACGAATTATCAACTGCACAAAAAGCAGATCCATTAAAATTTAAATATATAGAACCAGGATCATCAACAAAAGGTCTATCACCATTAGAGGGTAAGTATATCAGAACACCTTTTTATGATTCAATATTTGATACAACTAGTAATTGGTTAAACAGAAGTGGTGTTGGAACTTTTTATAAATATGCAGTGCTTGCACCGAAAGCTGCATCACAAATTGCAAAAACAATTTTGTCACCAATAACTCACGTAAGAAACTTTATTAGTGCTGGAGCTTTTGTATCTGCTAATGGTGCATTCTTTCCAACTTATGGCGATGTTCAAACATTATTACCTAAATCTATGGGTGGACAAGGTGTATTTAAACAGTCTTATGACTTAACAGGAAAAAGAATATTAGGTACAATGACTAAAGCAGACGATGCTTTGTATGAAAGACTATTAAAAGTGGGTGTTGTAGATAGTCAGGTTCAAGTGGGTGAAGCAAAAAGACTTTTAAAAGATGTACTAAATAATCCAGGTGCCGCTGATTCAAGAGTATACACCGATCTTACTAATAATTTAAAAGATAAATTGTTAAAAGTTTATGGAAAAACTCAAGATGCTTATGTTGCAGAAGATGATTTCTGGAAAATTATAAACTGGAATTTGGAAAGAAATCGTTACTCTAAATTAGCAGAAACATTAAATGTTAACAAAGGTAATTATAAACAAGTTTTAGCAGAAGAGTCTACAAGAGGTAAATACTTTAGAAAATTAGTACAGAGAGATGAGTATGCTGCAGAAAGTTTTGATAATTTTTTAGATGAAGTAGCTGGTAGTTTAACAAGAAACAGAGTTCCTAACTATGGTTATGTTGGAAGAACTGCAAAAGCTTTAAGACAATCACCATTTGGAAACTTTATAGCTTTTCCTTTAGAAATTATGAGAACAGGTAATAACATATTTACAGGTGCTATTGACGATATAACTGCAGGTATTGGTAAAGGGACATTTGCAAGTCCAGAAATACCTGAATTGATGCAACTTGGTTTAAAAAGATTAACTAGTTTTGGTATGACGGTAGGTGGTGTTCCTTATGCATTAGCAGAAACATTTAAAGCTAAAAATGATGTAACTGATGAAGAGATGAATGCTCTTAGAAGAATGGTTCCTGAGTGGTCTAAAAACTCTACTCTTCTTCCAACAGGTAGAAATGAAAAAGGATATTTAAAATATGTAGACTTTAGTTATTCAAATGCATATGATACTTTAACAAGACCTTTTAGATCAGTAATGGGTGCATTGACTCAAGGAGACGTTACTGAAGAATCTTTAAAACAATCTTTAGCAAAAGGTATGTCTGATAGTTTATATGAACTGATGGAGCCATTTGCTTCAGAATCTATTTATACAGAAGCATTATTAGATTCTACTATTAGAAGAGGTATTGGTAGAGGTGGTAGAAGAGTCTGGTCTGAAGAAGATGACTTTGGTGTGAAAGCAGTTAAGGGAATTGGTCATATTGCTAAGTCATTAGCGCCTGGATCTATATCTCAATTTAAAAGATTAGAAAGAGCGTCAAGAGGATTAGCAGATAAAAAATATGGGCAAACATTTAATTTACAAGATGAGCTTCCAGGACTAGCTGGATTTAGAAGCATTCAATCTGACCCTGAAAGATCTCTACAATACATGACTACAAGATTTGGATCTAAACTTAAAAAAGATGATAACTTATTTATTGCACCACTACTAAAAGGTGGAAGAGTTAGTCCACAAGATATTATTAATTCTTATAAATATTCAGAGTCTAGAAGATTTGCTACGTTAAAAGAAATGTATCAAGATATTGAAGCGGCTAGAACTTTAGGTATGACTAATTCTAAAATTAGAAGAGAACTTCAAAAAAGAAAAGGTATTAAAAAAACTGTAATCAATGATTTATTAAGAGGGGTATACACTCCTAAACAACCTAGTAATTTCTTTCAGGAAAGAATGAGAAAAATAAATAGAGATCTAAATGAAAAAGAAGGTGTTGAAAAAGAAAATCCATATATGATTGCTTCTCCATTTTTAAGAAAAATTATATCTGAAAATAGATCTATTAATTTATTAGAAGATAACCCAGTGTTTCCTAATTTTGAAATACCAGAACCACAAATAACGGGACAAGAATCACGGATCACGACACCTAATTTAACATCACCCGCATCTATAAATACGCAAGTAGTACAGAGCCAAAATGTTAGCTCGACATTGCCTGCTAATTTTGCTAGTCTACCTACTGCTCAAAGAGCAAAAATAATAGAGGATTTTTTAAGATCATGATAAACAAAATTAAAAGTTTGGGCGGTGTGATAGGTCTATCCTATCGGGTTTCTATTGTAGCGGGGGTTACAATATAATGGCTAAAAAATCTGCATTACAAAAAATCGAGTCACACGAAAAACTTTGTAGAATTATGCAGAAACAAACTTTTGATCAGATCAAAGAAATGCAAGAACGAATTAAAAGATTAGAGTATTGGATTGTTGGCGGTATGGGAGCAGTGCTAATAGTTTTACTTTCAGATATCACAAAATAAAATATATGCAATTATCGCGAAATTTTTCTCTTCAAGAGCTTACCAAATCAGACACAGCTATACGTAAAGGTATAGACAACGAACCTAACGCAGATCAAATAGATAAACTAAAAGCATTATGTGAAAATATTTTACAACCAGTGCGTGATCAATTCGGTAGAGTAAAAGTGACCAGCGGCTATCGTAGTCCTGAGTTGTGTGTGGCCATAGGATCGAGTTTGACCAGTCAGCATTCAAAAGCTGAGGCCGTTGATTTCGAATGTCTTGGAGTCGACAACGCTGAAGTAGCGGACTGGGTTAAAATGAATTGTGAGGTAGATCAATTGATCCTCGAGTACTACACGCCTGGAGAACCTAACTCGGGATGGATCCACGCAAGCTATATACCTTTTAATCCTAGACACCAATATTTAAGAGCCTATCGTGAAGATAAAAAAACTAAATACAAACCAATTATTGGAAAAGCAGTAGATCTAATTTAGTGTGGTAGTTGTTAATTTAACGGCAATGAATACTTAGAGGCCTAATGCTCCGAATCAACTCCGTTCGTTAGAACAAGATGCTACCACTCACCTCAAGGTTACTCATCGGCCCCATTCTTAAAACTTATATCCAATCTCTTAATTCTTCACCCATAACTTCAGATGCAATATTAATTTTTTTACGTAAAGCTTTCACTATTTTTTCGTCAACAGTTTCTTCTGAAATTAAATCAACATAGGTTACAGATTTTTTCTGACCTATTCTATGTGCTCTATCTTCTGATTGTAATCTTTTCTCAAGATCATAACCATTAGAGTAATACACAACAGTGTTTGCTTGAGTTAATGTAATACCATATCCTCCTGTCTGAGGAGTACCAACAAAAAATCTACAGTCAGGATTTTCTTGAAAACGTTTGATGTTAGGTTGCCTGTCTTCTTGTGGAGTCAGTCCATAATAATCAACCACGGATCCTTCACCATATTCTTTTTCAATAGATTTTTTAATTTCAAACATATCTTTTTGATAGTTAGCCCAAATAATTGCCTTACCTTCTACCTCTTCTAAGACATTCATTAGTTCACTTATTCTATTACTTTTAATATTTTGAGTGCTACCATCATCAGCAGTGAAGTGACCACAAGTGATTTGATGTAATCTCATTAGCTGAGTTAAGACTGTAACTGTAGTTGTTTGTTTACCGTTTAATATAGCAAGAGCCATAGTCTTCATCTGTTTATAAAGTTTAGATTGTTCTTCAGTAAGTACAACATTTCTTTTAACATAAATTTTATCTGGTAAATCTAGGCAATCTTCTTTTAATACACGATAAGAAAAACCTTTTAGTTTATCGGATAACTCACCAATATTTTTAAAGAAGTTTACAACTTGTATCGATCTACCCTTTGCATGAATAGTTTTCATTTCAGCATACCTATTTCTAAAAGCATAGTATGATGCAAAGTCCAATAACCACGGACTAAGAAATTCACATTGACTATATAAATCTAGTGGGTTTTTTGTAATAGGAGAACCTGTCATGATTCTTCTATACTTTGCTAGTTTAGAAAGACTTAAAATATTTTTAGTTCTTTTCGCTGTAGAATTTTTTATAGTAGTTGATTCATCTACACCCATAATTGTATTGTGTGTTCTAAGAAATGAAGCTGCAAAGTCTGTGCCTTTTGATGTGCTCAATGCCTCAACATTCATAATTAAAATATGAAGTTTACTATCTGACTTTAATAGTTCATCTAAACTTTCTTTTTGTTTTTTAGTAATATTTGCTTGCCACATTACTGCCTTACTTTCTATATGATCTGGTAAGTGTGTTGGAATTTCTTGGTTATACCAAGTACCTATAACACCTTTAGGTGCAATAATTAAAGCACCATCAATCTTGCCTTTGTCATAAAGCATTGACATATTGTCAATTAATACTTTTGTTTTACCAGTACCCATCTCCATAAAATAAGCATAACTTTCCTTATTCCAGGATTTTTCTAACGCAGTTAATTGATGCGCATACGGTTTAGTTTTAAATTTATAATTCATAAATATTTTCTTCTTTCTGTATTGACTTCTATATAATCGATGTTATATCTTTTGTCAATGTCAGAAAGTACGAAGTATGAAAATTTAAAAAATAATTATGCACCAACGGTGTATGTTATTCAGGAAATTCCTGGTACACAATCAGGCAACCCTAAAATAAATATTATGGGTGCGTCTCATTATGGACAATTTAAATTTTTGTTACCAGAATTTTCACAAATGATTTTTTCTCCTGGCCCACTTATTTATAAGTTAAGAAAAGGTTTAAAAAATTATCATGTGAAAGATTATTTATTACTTACAGGAGATCCTGCAATCATTGGTGTTGCATGTTCTATTGTATCTGATATTACGCACGGTAAATACAACGTGCTTAAATGGGATAAGCAAGAAAGAAAATATTATCCTATTGAAATTAATCTATACGAGAAAGGAGAAATAGATGATTAACTTTGAACAAGACAAGACAAATATATTAGATAAAAGTGAGAATATAAAATCACTATCTGATGAAGTTCAAAAAATGGAATCTTTAGCAAAAGAAATAGAGGACATTGAAAAGAACTTAAAAGATAAGAAAAAAGATTTAGACGTTATATCAGGAGAGGTAATTCCTACCATGATGTCTGAGATGGGTCTATCCCAACTCAAACTAATGGACGGTTCACAGATAGACGTTAAGCCATTCTACAATGCTACCATTACAGTAGCTAATAGAGAATCGGCTTTTAACTGGCTTCGACAAAATGGTCTGGGAGATATTATCAAAAACGAAATGGTAGTATCTTTTGGCCGTGGAGAAGACAACAAGGCAGCAGAATATGCTGAACTTGCAAAGAGTCAGGGTCTTCAACCTGCGCAGAAATTAAAGGTTGAACCCATGACTCTAAAAGCGTTGGTCCGTCAGCGTATTGAGGCAGGAGAAGAAATGCCTACGGAAATTTTCAGCATCTTTGTTGGGAATAAAACTACGATAAAAAGGAAAAAATAATCATGACAAAAGAAACAAACCTTACGAAGAAGACAGAAGGTGCATTAGCAACAAATATGTTTGAAGCTGATGCGAACGCAGGTGCACACAACATAGAGCAGGATGATCTTGCCTTACCATTCTTAAAAGTTTTAGGACAACTATCTCCTGAAATTAATAAACAGAATGGAAAGTATGTTCAAGGTGCAGAACCTGGAATGATCTTAAACTCTGTTACTAAAGAACTATTCGATGGTAGCAAAGGTATAGATGTAATTCCTTGTTCATATGACAGGAAGTATCTAGAGTGGAAACCTAGAGAACTTGGAGGAGGTCTTGTTGGTATGTATACAGTAGATGATCCTATTGTAAAAACAACCAAGAGAGACGCGATGAACAGAGATGTATTACCAAATGGTAATTATCTAGAAAATACAGCAAATCATTTTGTTGTAACTGTGGGAGAAACTCCAAGCACCGCATTGGTATCGATGACGAGAACTCAGTTAAAAGTAAGTAGAACTTGGAACTCTATGATGATGTCGATAAAAATGCAGGGTAAAAATGGTTTATTCACTCCACCAACATTTAGCCATGTTTATCATTTAAAGTCAGTTCAAATGACAAATGATAAAGGAACTTGGTTTGGTTGGGACATAAGTAAAACTGGTCCTGTTACAGACACTGGTGTTTATGGTGTAGCCAAAGACTTTGCTGAGAAAATTGGTAAAGGCGAGGTTGAGATTAAACACGACAGTGATACTGAAACAGCAGAGAAGTCACCGTACTAAACAGAATCCTAGGTAGTGGGCGGCGAAGCGAGAGTGGAACCGCCCGCTTAAAATATTATTATGGAAAAGTTTAAAGAGATATTCTCAGGATTAGAACGTGCGTATGGTATGACATACGTCGATAAGAAAGGTGCCGACGGTCAAAAGATCAAAGGTAAATCTTTCGTACAAAGAGGGATGGTCACAGATAATATGTGGCAAGACCATTTAAACGGTGCAGAACCTAGTTTAGGTATCATACCGATTAATGAAGATAATACTTGTAAATGGGGTTGTGTTGATATCGATTCTTATGCAGGTTTTGATCACAAAAAATTAATAGATAAAATAAAAAGTTTAGACTTACCTCTCTTAGTATTTAGATCTAAGAGTGGAGGTGCACACGTATTTTGTTTCACAACAGTTCCTGTTGAAGCGAAACTAATGAGAGACAAGTTAGTATCGGTTAGTGCAGTGTTAGGTTATGGTGGATCAGAAGTATTTCCAAAACAAATAGAATTAAAATCCAAAGATGATACAGGAAACTTTCTAAATTTACCATACTTTAATGGTGATAAAACAACAAGATATTGCTTCAACGATCAAGGTGAAGCTGTTAATCTGGAACGTTTTTATTTACTACATGAGTTATATAAACTTACTCCAGAACAATTAGAGACACTAATAATTAAAAGACCTGACTCTGAGTTTAGCGATGGTCCACCTTGTTTAGAATCATTAACACAATCTGATATTAAAGATGGTAGAGATAGAATTATTTATCAATACATACAGTATGCAAAAAGAAAATGGCCAGATAGTTGGCAAACAAAGATCAATGCATTCAATTATAAATATTTTGAAAAACATCCTTCTGGACCTTTGGAAGATAGAATTGTTCAAGGTAAAATAAAATTTAATGACGGTAAAGATCTAGGTTTTAAATGTAATGAAGATCCAATGTGTAATCATTGTGATAAGAAATTATGTAGAACTAGGAAGTATGGTATTGGTGGCGATGCAGTATTTCCAATACTATCTGATCTACAAAAAGTAGAACTAGATGAACCTTATTACTGGGTCAATGTAGATGGGGACAGGGTAAAACTAGATAACATTGATTGTTTAATGGAACAAAGATTGTTTAGAAGAACTGTTGTAAAACAAATCAATAAGAAACCACCACGGATCACGGTCAAAGAGTTTGAAAAATATACTGATATGTTGCTTCAAGGTATTGAAATAATAAAAGCACCAGTAGGTTCTTCAATGATAGATCAATTAAAAGAACATTTAGAAGAGTTCTGTACTAATAGAACTGCAGCAGAGACTACTAAAAAAGATATTCTAAATGGAAACGTCTACACAGAAGAAGGTAAACATAAATTTATATTTCATAAATTTTATCATGGACATTTACTTAGAAAAAAATGGCCAGAGAAACCACAGGTTACACAACAAATGCTAAAAGAATATTGTGATTGTAGTGATGATCGGATTGTTATTGGAAAGAAGAGACCAACTATTATGGTAGTAGATGCATTTGAGAAACCAGATAAAACTCATACACCTAAGACCTTAAAAGAAAAGGATCCTTATTAATGAAGACAATTGTATTCGGCCCACCAGGTACAGGAAAGACACATACATTGTTGGAGAAGGTAGATGAATATCTAAAGACAACTAACCCAGATCGAATTGGTTACTTTGCTTTTACAAAGAAAGCTGCGAATGAGGCTAAAGAAAGAGCAATGAAAAAGTTTAATTTAGAAGAAGATGATCTCCCATATTTTAGAACACTACATTCACTAGCTTTTAAATCATTGGGTTTAAAAAAGAATCAAGTAATGCAGAAAAGACACTACGAAGATTTGGGAAGAAAAGAACATTTGTTTCTAGACTATAATGATTATGATGAAGAAGAGACTGGATTGTTTTCTACTAAAAGTGATTATCTTAGAATAATTAATTTAGCTAAACTTAGAAACATTACAATTGATGAGCAGTATAATTTAAAAGAACATAATCAAGATGTTGAATACTCAACACTAATTCATTTAAGTAAACAACTAGTACAATATAAAAAAGATTATAATCTTATTGACTATAACGATATGATTTTAAATTTTATCAAAGAAGAAAAGTCACCAAACTTTGATGTAGTATTTATTGATGAAGCACAAGATCTATCTCTAATGCAATGGGATATGGTCAAACATATTACTGACAAAACAGTTGATTCTTTTATTGCAGGAGATGACGACCAGGCTGTATTTAGATGGGCTGGTGCAGATGTTGATTCATTCATTGCACAAAAAGGAAAGATTATCGAACTCAAAGAATCTAGAAGAGTTCCAAGAAAGATACATGAACTAGCAAACTCAATTATTGGTAGAGTTAATAATAGAATAGAGAAGAGTTGGAATCCTAAACAACATGAAGGAAAGCTAAGTTCTTATGATCACTTTGAAGATGTAGATATGTCAACAGGTAAATGGTTGGTGTTAACTAGAACAAGATCAATGTTAGATGCACTAGAGGAAACATTAAGAGATAAAGGTTTTTATTATGAAAATAGATTCAAGAAACTTTATGAAAAAGATATTCAAGAAGCTGCAACTAGTTGGGAATATTTAATCAAGGGACAAATGTTAGATTCAAAACAAATAGAAAATATTTCAAAATACATCAGCAAAGAGAAATGGAACAAGGATAAGCTAAAATCTATGGTTAAGAACACTGTCTATAGTTTAGAACAATTACAAAAAGACTACGGACTTCAAACTAATGAGATTTGGTATGAAGCTTTTGATCAAGCGGGAGAGAAAAGAATTAATTATATAAGACGTATGAAACGTAATGGAGAGATGTTGAACCAAGAACCACGGATCAAACTATCAACCATTCATAGTGCTAAAGGTGGGGAAGAAGACAACGTAGTATTATTAACAGACCTTACCTACAATACTAAAAAATCATATGACAAGAATCAAGATGATGAAACAAGATTATTTTACGTAGGTGCAACAAGAACAAAAGAACACTTACATATTATAAGACCAAAAGATGATAGCAAATGTTACCCAATGGAGGAGGTATTATGACGAGTAAAGGCGTATTAGATGAGGCGTTTCCACAAGATAAACAAATCGGTGGATCTCATTATAAAAAATTTAAAATTCAACCTTATGAATTTATATCAAAGAATGATCTTTCATTCTTTCAGGGCAACGTAATTAAATACGTTTGCAGGTATAAAAACAAAGCAGGGATACAGGATCTAGAGAAAATAAAACACTACTGTGATTTAGAAATACTAAAATTAAAAGATGACAAATGAGTGCAGGGAAAAATTGGAGTCTACATTATAGGGAGCTATATGAACCAAGAATCAAAAGACTTACAGAAAACTACAATAAAGTTTATGAAGAAAATCAAATCATGAAAAAACGTTTAAAGAAATATGAAGGCAGTATGAGAATGGTCTATTATTATAACAAAAAGGAGCAAGAATGAGTTGGCAAGAATATAGAGCAAGAGCAAAAATAATAGAAGAAAACTTTGCAAAGAACCTAAAAGATCCTATATGGGCAAATGACTATCAAGATATGCAAGAGCATTGGGATGTAAAAGGTACTTTAGATAATGAACTTTTAAAGTTTGATGTCAAAGGTATGAAGAAGGTAAATCGTTGGGATAATAAAAAACAAGATGACATTGCTTGGGTTGAAGGAACTAATGTTAGAGGTAAACCTGGTTGGGTAAAAGGCAAAGCAGATTACATAGTGTTTGAAAGAGCTGACCATTGGCTACTGGTTCAAAGACAAGAACTACTAGAACATGTTGAATCTAAACTTAAAGAAAATAATTTTGAAAAAGGAAAAGGAGTTTATCAAATATATCAACGTGAAGGTAGACAAGATAAAATTACTATGGTTCCTTTTCAGGATATGGAACAATTAACTAAAGTAAAAAGGATAAATAAAAATGCAGAAAATAATATTTAAACCACAAACAGAATGGCTACCACCAGAAGAGTTTCCAGATCTATCAAAATACGATGAGATTTCAATTGACTTAGAAACTAAAGATCCTGAACTAACTAAGATGGGATCAGGAGCAATCATTGGTAAAGGAGAAGTTGTTGGTATAGCAGTTGCTGTTGAAGGATGGTGTGGATATTATCCTATCGCTCATGGCGGTGGTGGAAACATGGATAAAACAATGGTTCTTAAATGGTTTCAAGATGTGCTTAATACTAACGCTAGTAAAATATTTCATAACGCAATGTATGATGTTTGTTGGATCAGAGCTATGGGTCTAAAAATTAATGGCACCATTATAGATACTATGATTGCAGCAGCCTTGTGTGATGAGAATCAATTTCGTTTTGATCTTAATACTTGTGCTAAAAAATATACAGGTGCAGGTAAAGATGAAGCTGCATTATACGCAGCGGCAAAAGAATGGGGTATAGATCCTAAAGGTGAAATGTATAAACTACCTGCAATGTATGTAGGTCAGTACGCAGAAAAAGATGCAGCTATTACTTTACAGTTATGGAAGTATTTAAAAAAAGAAATAGTTAGTCAAGATATACAATCTATTTTCGACATGGAAACAGAACTATTTCCTTGCCTCGTTGATATGCGTTTCTTAGGTGTACGTGTAGATACTGAAGGAGCTCACTTACTAAAGAAACAATTAGTTGCAAGAGAACAAGCAGCGCTATTAGCAGTAAAAAAAGAAACAGGAATAGAACCTCAGATATGGGCAGCAAGATCGATTGCCAAAGTTTTTGAGAAATTAAAATTACCTTATGATGTAACTGAGAAAACATCTGCTCCTTCTTTTACTAAAAATTTTTTACAAAACCATCCACATCCAGTGGTTCAAAAGATTGCACAGGCTAGAGAAACTAATAAAGCTCACACAACTTTTATTGATACCATACTAAAACATTCTCATAAAGGTAGAATCCATGCAGAGATAAATCAATTACGTGGAGATAATGGTGGAACTGTGACGGGTAGATTTAGTTATTCAAACCCTAATTTACAGCAAATTCCTGCTAGAAATAAGGAACTTGGACCAATGATTAGGTCGTTATTTATACCCGAGAAGGGCCATACATGGGGTGTATTTGACTATTCTCAGCAAGAGCCTAGGCTGGTGGTACATTATGCAGGATTACAGAATTTATATGGCGTTGATGATGTATTAGATTCCTATAATAATGACCCTAATACAGACTTTCATACAATTGTAGCAGATATGGCCAACATACCAAGGTCTCAAGCTAAAACTATTAATCTTGGTTTGTTCTATGGTATGGGTAAAAATAAATTACAGGCTGAACTAGGGGTAGATAAAGAAACTTCTGATGGTTTGTTTAAACAATATCATGATCGAGTTCCCTTTGTTAAACAGTTGATGGATAACGTAATGCAAAGAGCACAGCAACGTGGTCAGATAAGAACTTTACTTGGAAGATTATGTAGGTTTCATCTATGGGAGCCCAATATGTTTGGTATGCATAAAGCAATGACACATGATGATGCAATCTTGGAACACGGACCAGGGATTAGAAGAGCATATACTTACAAAGCTTTGAATAAATTAATTCAAGGATCAGCGGCTGATATGACCAAGAAGGCAATGATTGAATTATATAAAGAGGGTATCATACCACATATACAAGTGCATGATGAACTTGATATATCTATAGAGTCTCCAGAACACGCGAGTAAAATAAAAGAAATTATGGAGCACGCAGTTGAACTACAAGTACCTAACAAAGTGGACTATGAATCTGGACCAAATTGGGGTAATATTAAATGAGGATAAACTATGGCATACTTAAACGCAAACATACCACCAACTTATGCACAGATAAGAAGAGAATATTTATATGATCTTAAAAAACATCATGGAGAAGTTGAAGACTGCATTGTGTTTGGTCTTAGCGCTCTTACAGGTCGTAGTATACTATTTCATGCTATTATGGAAAACGGTGCAATATTTTATCGCCTACCAATTAGCGCGTTTATTCAACAGGGATTTGAACCATCCGGAGTGCCCGCAAGACGACTTGATGAACTACAGCTCTGGAATTGTTTTTCTTATTATCCTTCTGTCCATCGTTGGGATATATTAGACGGACAAGCCGGTAAGTATATCGGAAAAGATAAAAAATGGCACCCAGGAAAATATTTATTTACAGTTGACTTTGCACATCCAGAGTCTAATATACTCGACACTGATCATTCAGAGATTCCGCACGAACATAAGTGCGCTCACATAATTGCCCTCGATGACGGTAATTTTGCAGCACAACCTAACAATCGATGTATATGGGACATACCTTCTTTTACTGTAAGGGATGAAACTCCTGATTGGAAAGTGCAAACTTCTGAATGGAACGTAGAGGATAGTAGAGCTTGGCGTACAGAAGATACGGATAAGTTTTTCTATGAAATCGAGGAGAAAAAAAATGATTGATAAAATGAAAAGTAAAGCTATGCATTACTGGTCAGATCACAAGATTGAATGTCTTGTAGTTGCAGTTCTTGTTATAGCTTACATAGTTAAGTAATGAATTTAGTAGATTTATTAAAAAAAAATATAGTAATGGTTCCAGTCGTGGCTTCAGTCTTGGTTGGAACTTTTACTGGTGTTCGTTACATTGTAAATCTTACTGACACTATTAATCAAAACGAATTAAGACTTACTAATCTTGAAAGAGATGTAGGTGTATTAGAAAAAAATATTACAGATATTAATACAAGACTATCTTCTGCTGAAGCAACATGGCAGATGGCAGAAAATTTATACAGACAATTAGCTGATCAAGTTAGAGAACACAGTTATGATATCAAAGATTTAAACAGAGAAATAAATTATTAAGGTGACCTATGGAGATAGCCAGGATGAATTATTATTTTACAGGTGTGTTGATTGTTCTGCTTTGTTTGTTAGCTTGGGTTGGTCCTGCATATCCTAAAAATGAATATCTTAATAATGGTACTAACACTTGTAGCACTGGTGATATTAGCTTATCAATCGATCAAAGAGACTCGGAGTCTAGGTACAGACACAATAATCCTGACAATAATTATAATAGCCCTTCT
>Ga0208134_1000981_pt1 | contig 17446 bp, 13 predicted proteins | sample VirMetDEL_Mar_31_FD_184515 | JGI IMG/M metagenome (GOLD analysis project Ga0208134, IMG submission 184515) | Aqueous microbial communities from the Delaware River and Bay under freshwater to marine salinity gradient to study organic matter... | ecosystem: Environmental > Aquatic > Marine >... | reverse complement strand
ATTTAGGGCATGTATTTGAAGGCTTTGAATGGTCGGCAGCTCAGATAACTTTTAAAGGTATGTTCTTTTATGATCCATACCCTTATGAAATATATAATTTAATTGATGCGGATCCTAGAGGATTCCAATACGCTCAGTCAGGGGATGTCTTAATACTTACGCATATCTCCGGGACCATACCTCCTATAGTAATAGCTAGAGTAGGGGAAGATTCTTTTGAAGTAGAGTGGCATCACAAGTTCAAACAAAGAGCTTATGATAATACCGGACGAACTAGAAAATATTACACTAGCCTTCTTAGGCTTCCAGTACTACCGGACAATATAACTAATATTTCTCTTCAAGGTGCTTTTGTAGCTACCTATAGAGAATATTCGGGATCAGGACCTACTGTTACAGCCGGAACAACTGGTACAACAAATCTATACGATCTTTTTACTTTGACAGCTACAGGGGACGGAAGTACTACTTTTTTCTCTTATGCTGATTTAGGCAAGACTTTCACTATTAGAGCTGTTGATGCGGGCGGGGCGACTGTACTTCAAGATATTGACTTTGTTGTTGTAGATGTTCCAAGAGGGGCTCCTTCTCAAACATGTACGGCCATAACTTCCAGGTATGTGTCAGGAGATTATGTAAATAATGATTTAGGTCTAAATACTGCCACTACAGCCGTTACTTTTCCTAGGACAGATTTATGGAAAGTAAGTGCCTGGGGTAACGGAAGAGGCTACCCAAGAACAGTATGTTTCTTTGAACAGAGACTTATATTTGGCGGATCTTTGGCAGATGTAGATACTATATGGGGTTCTCAGCAGGGGGATATCTATAGGTTCTTATCGAAGAAGTTAGTTCAAGATGCTGGTGTAGATTTTACGGCAATAGGTAATTACATACCTTCCAACATTCCAGAGAAAGATACGGTTGTAGATATTTTTGGCAACATTCAATTAGAAACGGATCCTATAAGCTTTAAGCCTTCATCTCAAGAGATAAACGCTATTCAATGGCTATCTAGTGGGCAATCACTTATGGTTGGTACACTAGGGGCAGAGTATGTTGTATCGGGCGGGGGAAGTGCATTATCGGCAACATCTATAGATTATAGAAGGCAAACGTCTAGAGGCGGGGATCCAGTTATGCCTATTCGTATTGACGATGAAGTTCTATATATATTAAGAGATGGAAGATCAGTTAACAATTTCAAATATAATCGTAATAATGGTTCATTCCTTTCAGGAGATGTTACTTCACACGCCGACCATATAGTTGACGTAGGTAATGAGGCCACAGTGTCACAATTTGTGCAACTGGAATATTGTACCTCACGGGATTTACTTCTCGCAATCACGGATGATAATTACCTACTTGGTTTTACTTATTCCCCTCAAAATAAAACAATGGCATGGCATCGTTATGATTTTGACGGAGCTGTTCTTAGTGTCTGTTCTATTCCGAGTGCCAACGGTGACACAGATGAAATTTGGATTTGCGTCTTAAGAAACGGTATCAAAACACTTGAAAGAGTAGGTATTGACTTCCTAGGATCCAATATAAACGATCCTAATCATCCAGCCTTGTTCCTAGATTCTTATGTCTCCAGGACTAATCTGGCGGGTACTGAAGTAGTAAGTATGGCACATCTTGAAGGAAGCACAGTAAAATTATATGCTGACGGGGCTTATGTGTCGGATCATGTTCTTACTAGTGGTGATACAGACGTAACTTTCCCAATATGTGACACAGCAGTATGCGGCCTACCTTATAGCGGAATTATTGAAACTAATGATTTAAAAGCAGGAGGGGACTTTGGTTCTCCAATAGGAAATATTCAGAGACTCGATAGAGTAACTGGTATTTTCTATAAATCTATGAATGTTAAGATAGGGAAGACGGACGGGAATTACTTTGACTCAGTTAAAGATATGGCCACTTTGATATCTTTAAATAAAAATATCGACTTCCCTGCTGGTTCTAGCGAAGACGGGGCAAGAATAACTATAAAATCAGATGACGCTTTCCCGATGACTGTACTAGGAATCGTGGCTAGAGGAATAACAAGTGATCGTTAAGATGTACAGACCATCATTCGAGGAACTTGTAGACTTTCAATCCAGGGAAGGAGTGGAAGTTGACCATGAAAAAACTATGGAAGGGGTTGTGTATATGGTTAGTATTAATCATAAACCAACATTCTGTTATTTTGTAACTACGCATAAAACTTGTATGGAAGCGCATGTCATGGTTACAAAAGAGATAACTAAATACCCTATTACTTTTCAAAAGACAACAAAAGAGATGATAAAAAATGCTTTTGAGATTTTTGACGGTTTCGATACAATGGTAATGGATGTAATACCTGGAGATAAAAAATGGGCTGAAACTTTAGGCTTTAAAAAAGGTCCTAATTGTGACAACCTTGAAAGTATTGAAGGTTATTCAAATTACACACTGAACAGAGAGGATATCTAAATGGCATGGTGGATAGCAGCAGCGTATGTAGCAAGTGCAGTAGCGAAGAATGACGCTGACCAAAAGGCTACAAGAGCGCAAGGAAAGGCTCTCGATCAAGCGGCCAAAGATAAAATAAAGGCGGCGGATTCTCTTATCTACGCAAATACTATAAATAGAAGTTTAGCAGAGGCAAGAGGTAGACAAGTACAATCTTCTCAAATAGCGGCTTACGCTAGTTCAGGTGTAGATATTTCAAGTGGATCTGTTATCTCTACGGTATCGGCAACTGATACTCAAATGCTTAGAAATGATTACTTAAGTAAATTTAAGGCCCAGGCTGATGCTGATCTATTGATAGCTCAGGGGGATCAATACAAACAACAGGCTAAAGCGGCTAAACAAAACTCCCAGGCAAGACAAACACAAAACCTTATAGGGGCAGGACTATCCGCCTATGGTGCATCATAATGGCAAACATACCTAAATTAAAAGACAATGTTTCGGCTCAAGCTACGACAGGTACAGTAGATAGAAGCGGAGTACTTAAAGAAGAACAAAGAGGAATCGCCGAGTTCGGTACATTTCTTCAAAAGACTATAGATCAAGGTTCTAAGATCTATGATTCTAAAGTTTATGCTTCTGACTCAACTAAGGGCCAGGAAGAACTTCTAGGCTTCATGTCTGATACCAAAAATGAAAAGATTAAAAACGATTACTATAAGCAAAATAAAGGGAACATGGCTGGTTACGCTACGTTCAGAGCTAAGAAGAATATGGAAATTATGGAGAGAAGACTCTCCGGTATAAGCCATCCTAAAGCCCGTAAAGAACTTGAGAAGCAAATGTCTTACCAGGCAGGGAAATCTCTTCTTTCAGATATGGGTGACGAGAATAGAATAGTTCAAGGTCTTGTCCAGGAAAGGGAAGTACTTAAAAACCAAGTACTAGCTAATCAAATATCTACTATGAAACTTCCAAGTCAGAATTTGGAATATGATATCGCTCTTGCAACTAGGCTAGGGGATATAGAAGAAGGGACTAAGGACGGGACTATAGATCCAGTTAAAGCCCAGAAAATGAAAGTTTCCATTATTGATGATTCTCATAATATGAGAGTGAGGGCCTTAGTCGAAGGCGGTAATTCTAAAGACGCTCTTAAGTTTGTACGAGAGAACGTATTTGGTACTACTTCACAACAGAAAAGATCTAGAGATTATATCATGTCTAAATCCCTGGACGGGAAGAAGAAAGGGTATGACTATTTAAAATTACAAAATGATTTAGCTAGAGAACAAAAAGAAGCTTCTATAAATAGTTTCGATGTAGAGTCTCAAAAGATATCTAACTCTAATTTAGGTCCTGCTGAAAAGGCTTCTGCCTATGCAGCATTATCTAGTAAATATCAGAAAGAGGGAGCCTTCACAGGTAAACATGCCAAGTTGTTACGCAATGCCAACTATGAAAATTCTAGAGGAGCTGTTAGTTCTGTTCTGACTAGTGTTCAATTAATCCCACCAGGCGAAACTAACACAGCAGTTTTTAAAGGGGCGGTAGGTAGTTTAAGAGCTATAGCCGTAAACAATAAATACCCAGCTAAAGTTCGTAAAGAAGCTACTAATGCTTTAAATAAAGTACTTAAGAAGCAAGCCCTACATGAGAAACTTGTAGAGCAAAAGGCTTATGGAGAAGTAGGCCTACATAAAAGTAAGTACCAACATCAGAAGAAGACTCACAACAAGATAATAAATAAGATACAGGAAGATTACGACAAGGACCTTCCTGTTGAAGCTGAAGTAGAGCTTTATAAGCTTTATGCTGAAGGTAAAGAAAAGAGATTTATCGAGATATCAGAACTGGAGAGCTTTAAAACTCCAGGGGATGAACCTTTCGTAGTTAGTGTTGAAAAGGCTGTTAATGCTTTTAAGAAGAATCCTGAAGGATTTGATAACGCAATTAGAAAAAGTATTAAGAGGAGAAGAGCTTCCCTAAGTTCTTCAGGAGTAGAGGGTAAGTTCAGAGACTTTAAAAAATCTTTTGACTCTTACATGGATAGAGTGGACAATTTCAAGACACACGAAAAAGCCATTTTAGATAAGTACAGTAGTAAAGGACTTAAATAATGATATTAGATAATGAAGATCAAGAAGTTGATATAGCGGAAGAAGATTTAGATACTTCCGTAAGTATGCCTGAAACGATAGTCGAAGAAGAGTCCCCTTCCCCTAATGAGTTAGATATTGATCTTGAAATGGATGAACTATCTGCTGATGAAGAATACGATAAAAAAGTAGAAGAGGGTGGCGATTGGGGTATGCAAGACGTGACCAATATTGCCGCTGGTGCTGGTTCTGGTGTTGCTAGAGCCTTTACTGGAACTCTATCTCTTGCGGCGGATCTTGCCGATATGGGTATGGAAGCTGCTGGATTTGAAGGATTTGAAGATAAAACTTTAGAAAGTATTCATAGTACTTTAGACCTTTCAGATAATATAGCGGAATTAGCAGGGGCGGATGAAAATGCCCAGGCCTTTAAAACAAGTAGAGCAATCTCGGAAGGGATTACTATAGGTATTCAAATGCTAGTTGGTGTCGGTGCGGTAAGTGCCGGAGCTAAAGCGAGTAAAGCATTATTGAAAACAGGCGGAATTAAAGGTGTTGCAAGACTAGCTAAGAAAGGCGGTCAAGCGGTTGCTAAAGGTTCTAAGAAACAAGCAGCGGCTAAAACTGCTGGAGTTGTTGCAGGGGAAGAATTTCTATCTGAAGAAAATGCTAATGAAGGTGGATTTATTATAGACACTTTCTTAAGAGATTCTGAAGACGCAGATAAGAAAGTAGATGAAATACATGATCCTTTAATGGGTATAATAAGTAGATCCGATCCTGACTTTGCTATGGTTGCTGATGAATACCTGGCTGTTAATGGTAAAAGTGAGAAGAAGGCCTATGATAGATTAGTAGGAAGATTAGAAGGTGTTGTAGACGGATTAGCGTTTGGAGCTGTAGTAGGAACTGCGGCCAAAGCTTTATCGGCTGCCGACCTAGGAAAGTACTTTAGATCTGTTAAACAAACTAAAGTAAATGCTAATGTCGCTAGAGATTTCAAACTAGACCAGGCTTACATATCTAAAAAAGTTGATGCTTTATCTATTAAAGGTGAAGAAGTAACTGATGAAATGATGAAAGGGTTTAAAGAAGAAGCTAAAACTGCTCGTAAAGAAGCTCAAAAACAAAGCTTTGAAGAAGTAGAGAAAATATATGAAGAAAAGATCTTTGGTAAAACAGGGATATTAAATGAAGTTAGGACTAAAGTAGACGAAGCGGCTGACTTCTTTGAAGACGAAAATATTGCAGGGATCTTTAATAGAGCATCTTCTGGTGGTCTTCTAGACAATGTTAAAACAACTTTTAAAAATAAAGCTGGAGAGATAATTACTAAAGAGAGTTCTGATATTCAGACTTTCCGTAACCTAGCTAAAGGTAATGATAGGCTTGCAACTTTAACTGGAAAGAAGAAAGACTTCTGGCTAAAGGCAACAGATAGAGAAATAGCTGATGTAATGCAAGATAAGAAGTTCTTAGGTGACGTTCAAAAGAAATTTGCTACAGATAGATTAATTGTTACTGAGCAAAGACTTAAACTTACTGATGAAATGGGTGCTGTTAAAACTAGAATAGCTGACTTCCTGGAAGAAACTGGAGAAGTACCAAGTAACCTTCTAATGTCTCAACAAGCTTTAATTGCTGCTGATACTGCAATGGAATTAAAAGGTTCAGCAATGAACTCTTTATCAGGTCAATTCTTAAGACTTGCTAAAGATGATAAGAACTTTAGTGTTTCATCTATCAACAGATTTGTAGAGAATCAAAGAAAGAGATTTAATAGTGATATAGAGTTCTCAAGATTTGAAGCTAAGATGTTTAGTGATAAGAAGTTCCTGGAAGAGAATATGGGTACGGCTGCAAATGCTAGTAAACTTATGAAAACTGCGGATCTTATGCACGACTTCTACAGACAACACTTACTAACTTCTGTTAAAGGTGTAATCCGAAATGTTGGAGAGGGTGTTGTTCTTAGTGGTATTAGAATGGGCCGTGATGTTCTAGCGGATCCTAAAGCTCTAAAAGCTGTAAAAGATACTTTCAGTAGAGATAATACTACTTTAGCTTTCTCCAGGTTTAAGAAGGCAATGCAAGGGAAATCAGATTTTGATGACTCTTCTAAACTAGGTGCTTCAGCTATTACAGAATATGCTTCTATCTCTGAAGGATTAAAAGCAACTGTATTAAAAGCAACTCAAATGGGTAGAAGATCTGTTATCGCAGGGGATAAGTTAATCTCTACTTATAATGAAGCTTATTTTATGAATAAGAATATACTTGGAAATATTGAAGGTCTTTCTAAATCAGCTAAGAATATTGAAGGTCTTGCTGGGAAGATCAAGGCCAATGCTAATTTGACAGTGGAAGAAGTTAGACAGTTTAACGACTTCAAGGGCATGGGGATAGATCCTGTAAACTTTATGAAAAATGTAGATGAACAAGGTGTAGATGGGGCGATGGACTTTGCCATAAAATCTATGCAAGAAAACCCAGCTCTTATAATGCAAGCAAAAAAGTACGCTGATAAAATAGCTATGAATATGGATATTGAAGATATGGGGGGCTTGGCTAAGGGCATGTCTAAACCTGTATTGGCTCTTAGTGAATGGCCGCCGACTAGAATGTTTATGCCGTTCCCAAGACCAGCTTTATCTGCGCTAGATGAAACTATTGAATGGACTCCATTAATGAATCTTCCTAGACTTGCTAAAAGGTTTAGCGAAGGCTCTGCAATAGATAAGAAAGAAGCAATCGTCCAGGCTGGAATGAGTCTGACAGGTGGAGCGGCTGTTTGGGAATTATTTACTCAAGGTATACTTACAGGAAGTGGACCTAAAGACCAAAGAGCTAATAAAGCTTGGAAGTCATTCAATACTCCTAACAGTATAAATGTCGGAGGCCAGGCAATATCTATACAAGGTACTATCCTAGGTTCAATCGGTTCAATAATTGGTGAAGCACATGATCTTATGGAAACACATGATGATGGTTCATTAGAAAATGACGAAAAGAAAAAATTAATTTCAGCAGGAATCGTAAGTATTCTTGCGGATCTTCCAGCTAACTTTTGGACGGATTCTCTAGATCCTCTTCTTAGAGCTTTAAAACCTCAAGGAGATAGGGCCTTAGAAAGTTCTCAAGCAGCAATAGTAAACAACTTAGTTAAATCAATTCCAGGAGTAGGCCTTGTAGTTCAAGGTGCATCTCAGATTAAAAGTGGGACTGAAGGATCTAGATCTGACACAGCTACTAAAACAGGTAAAGAGCCAATGCAAAGATCTTGGAATGAATTTAAGAAGAATATGCTTTTTATGGATGTACCTAAAAGAGTATCTTTCATTACAGGTGAAGAACTAGAAACAGGGGCAACATGGAAAAAACCAGTACTGTCTATGGCTTCTTTCCAGGGGTCTAAACATAAAGAAGTAGGGAATTACCTTAATGCGTTGCTTCAAGACTCAGGTTCTAAAAATTCAAGGTCTAGTAGAGATTACTTAAGATTCACTGAGCCAGAACGGACAATAAAATCAAGTGCATTTACTGGAATAACTGGAATATCTTATAAGTTAAATGCTGATGAATACGAAGAAATCACTAGATTAACGGCGCAGCCTACAGGGTTTCCGCCTATGACAGAAGCTATCAAGCAAATTATGAATGAAATGCCTCTAGAGAGCCTGGCCGGAAGCTCACAACAAGAGAAAGATATGGCGATTTCGCTTATAAAAGATACAATGAAAGAGTATAAATCAGCCGCTAGAGAAGAATTTATGTTGTCTAGCGAAGAATATCAATCCTGGGCTAGAGACACTAGAGTAAAAGAACAGGATAGATCGGAAGAAGAAGCAAATTTCAATCTTTAGGAGATATAAATGAGTATATCAGTATTAACAGTAAGTGACAGTTATACAGGGAACGGGGCCACTACAAATTGGCCCATTACCTTTGACTATGTAGATGTTTCTACAATAAAACCGACAATAGACGGGGCGATTGTAGGCTACTCTTTTGACAATGCAATTACTCCGACAGCAGTTATTTTCGATGTTCTTCCAATAGTAGGGGCAGTAATCCTTATCGAAAGGGTTACAGTTTTAAACCAGGAATTAAACTTACTTTCAACACAGTCTTTTAGCTCACAAGCTGAGAATATAGAAGCTCAGTTTGATAGAGTCGTGGCAATGGTCCAGGAACTTGATGATACTCCAGTAGTTACACCAGCGGCAGTAATTTGGGAAGAGTGGGTAACTGCTACAGCATACTTAGAAAATCAGATTTTAAGAGATGGTACAGATGGTTACTTCTACACGGTAGTTGCAGATTATACTTCTACAGGTGGAACCATTGCTACAGATATTGCGGCGGGTGATTTAGTTATCACAGATATCGCTACAGCGGTTGCAGGGGCGGTTTGGAGTGAGTGGGCTATTTCTTCAGCATATTTAAAAAATCAATTACTAAGGGACGGAATAAGTGGGGCATTTTATACGGTCGTTGCTAATTATACTTCTAATGCTATCACTATTGCGACTGACATATCTTCAGGAGATTTAATACTATTTAATAAAGGTGAGACAGGGGCAACGGGAGCGGCTGGAGCAAACGGGGCAACTGGTCCTACAGGGGCAACGGGAGCGGCTGGAGCAAATGGAGCGACAGGTGCAAATGGTATATTCGCTGCAATAGCTTCTCAAGGTGAAGCCGAAGCAGGAACAGATAATACTAAAGGTATGAGTCCTTTAAGAGTAGAGCAAAACTTTGCTTTCAACATAACTCCTTATAGTACAACGGCCCAACAAGCGGTTATTGATACTGCCCAGGACGTATTACTTTCGGACGCTAGACAAAGAGTAGTCGTTTTAGAAAGTAATGCAGGAATAAACTTATTTTCAGGTAAACAAAATATAGGTAACGGAGAAGCAACTGACATTGATTTGGAAGGGGCGGATGCGGATGTATCTCAATTTGGATATGGTCAACCTTTAAATAGAAACAATACAGGAACTCAGTACGCTAAGGTATCTTGTCTCATTAGAAGAAGCTCTTCAGCGGAAACTAGACTGGTTCAAGTTGACTTAATCATGTATTATTATGGAAGTGTTTGGTATGTAGCTAGAAAATCTACTACAGTCTTAAATGACTTAGAGCCAGATGGCTTGGTTTTCAGTATTGCAACAGACGGAGATGGAGTAGGCCTTGTAAGTTATACTTCTGATACAATGGCAGGAACAGGGTATACAGGCGATATCCAGTGGACAGGGCAAGAAATACCTAATGTGGAGATATAATATGAAATCAATTTTACTACTCTTATTACTTTTATCATCAGGGGCTTTTGCCAAGTATGATATATTTCCCGATACGGTGGCCATTGGAGACAATGCGAAACCAGAAGCGGGGGCGGCTCTTGTAGTTCAGTCTTCTACTTTAATGTCCCTACCTTGTCCGAAAATGACAACGACAGAAAGGAACGCTTTAGCTGTTAAGCCTACAGGCGGATGTATCTTTAATGAGACTACCGCTCAAACAGAATTTTGGAATGGCGGGGCTTGGCTTGCGGCTGGTTCTGGTGCTGTTATATCTGAATGGACAACAGGGGTGCTTTACGGGGATGGGGCTTTTGTCTACACTCCAGTAGATTTTAAACTTTATTTGTCTAATACCTCACATACAGCAGGAGCAACTTTCGCAGGAGATGTTGCAAATTGGGATGAAGCTAGTTCAACTGAAATAGTAGATTTAGCAACTGCCGATGTTACAGGAATACTACCTATTGCTAACGGAGGGACTAATAGTTCAACTGCTTTAAACAATAGTTTTGTAATGATTTCTAATGCAGGAGCTATTGAAGAATCTGCAAATATAACGGTTACTGAATTAGGATACTTAAATACAGTTTCCGCAAATATTCAGACTCAGCTAGATGCTAGGGTTTTAGGACCTGCTTCATCTACAGATAATGCAATAGTAAGATGGGACTTAGCTACAGGTAAATTAACTCAGAACTCAGCAGTAATTATAGACGATACAAATAATGTAACTGGTATTGTTGATCTTACTAACTCTGGAGATTTAACGGTAGGTACTCAATCTACTACAACAGGTATGAGTTATGACAGTACTCTAAATAGGTTATCGGTAGCAGGTACAGAAAATACAGTAACTATAGCAGGAGTTACTTACGGCTCTACTATTTCAGCTCATGCGGAAGGGGCAACTAATGTTGCTCAAGTTGCTTATGAAAGACATTCAGATGTAGCAGCACTTGGAGCGCATTTAGTTTACTCTAAATCAAGAGGAACAGAAGATGCTGAAGCTATCGTTCAAGATGGTGATGTACTATCAAGAGTTGTACATACAGGATTTGACGGAACTGATTATGAAATAGGTGCAGAAGTTAGAGTTGAAGTTGATGGAACTCCAGGTGCAGGTGATATGCCTACACGAATGGTTCTCTCAGTAACTCCTGATGGTTCAGCGACTCCAGTAGAAGCCGTTAGAATAAATAATTTAGGACAACTGGGAATAGGGACAAATAACCCTGAACATGAAATAGAAGTAACGGGCGATATTCGTATTGGATATACAGCAACTACTACAGACAATAATGCAGTAGAGATTGATATGGATGCTGCTGGATTTGGTGGTAATGAAGCTCTAGACATTGATTATATAACAGGTGCTTTAGCGGCAGGATCAGCCGAAGCAGCAATACTAGTAAATATAGATGAAACACTATCAACTGGTGGTGATGTTTACGGAATAGAAGTTCTAGCAACGGAAGGTTCAGCGACGGTTTATGCTTTAGGGGCAGGGCCTACAGTAAACCCAATTGAACAAGAATCAGGTGTTTTTATTGATATGGATAGTGCTTTAACTGTCGCAGTAGATAATATAACAGCTTGGACTACTTCTGATCCGGGTGGAGTAAATAACGTAGATTTCTTTGTAGCAGATAATGACACAATAACTTTTGGTGATGCTTCTAAATTTGAAGTCTTAGAATTTGTACTAGAGACAGGAGCTTCGCAAAATGTAAATCCTACATTTGAGTACAGTACAGGTATAGGGACTTGGGCAACATTTGCTCCTGTTGATGGAACTAGTGGATTTCAAAATACAGGGCTTGTTGCTTGGCTTGATGCTGACATTCCGACTTGGGCAACTGGTACTGGTACTGAATACTTAATTAGAATTACAAGAACTAGAAATGGTCTACCGACTAATCCAGTAGAAGATCACGCTAAGATTTCAGCAGTATCTATGTTCTCATGGGATAAGAATGGTGACTTAATAGTTAATGATGTGACTACGGCGGCTTTAAGTTCTACGACAGGTGCTTTCTCTGATGCTCTACAATTAGATCAGATAGCAACTCCGGCAACTCCGGCAGCATCTAAAAATAAATTATACTTTAAGAGTGATGACAGCTTATATAAAATAAATTCTTCAGGTATTGAAGAACAAGTCGGTGGCGGTGGTCAAGGTGGAATAAATTACCTAGCTGATACTAAAGATTCAGACTTTGAACTATCGGTCGGTAACTGGGTTGCTTTTGATGATGGTGCTGTAACGGTTCCAGTCACAGGAGCAGGTACAGCTTCGGGCAATTTAACATGCACAAGAAACACAACTACACCTATCAGATTAACAGGTGATTTAAAGATGCTTACACCTGCAAGTGATTCTCAAGGTGAAGGTTGCTCTGTAGATTTCGATATTGATTTAGGTATGCAAGCTCAGAAATTAACTGGTAGTGCTTGGATAGATTTAAGTGCAATTGATGATGATGATTTCGCTATATTCGTTTACGATAAAACTAATACAAATATGATTAGAGTAAATGGTGAAAGCTTAAAAGGTGGCGAGGGTAAGACATACTTTCAATTCCAAACAGCAAGCAACTCAACTTCATATAGATTAATTATAATGAATGTTGATTCAAGTAATACAACTTCTAGAAGCTTATACTTCGATCAGATAGCGGTAGGGCCTACGAATTTAGCTCGTGGTTCTATTATAAGTGATTGGAAAAGTTATACACCAACAGGTGAATGGACAACAAACACCACCTATACAGGAAAATACAGAAGAGTCGGGGACTCTATGGAGCTACAAGTCAGCCTAGATTTAACAGGAGCGCCTGTTGGTACGTTTGGTTATTTTAATATTCCAAGTGGCTTTAGTATAGATACCTCAAAGCTTGCAACACCTGCCACAGCATATGGATATGGGGGAATGGTAACTATTAGAGACACAGGGGCAGGTACTTATCATGGAGTGACTAGGGTAGCTAGTTCAGGCTCAATAGGCATTCAGGTCTTAAACTCAAGTTCTCAAACAGTTCCGTTGACGGCTACAGTACCTATGACTTTTGTTAGTGGCGACTCTATATCCCTCAAAATATCAGTACCAATCCAAGGATGGTCTAGTGACTCAGTAAGCTCAGAAGACCTTGGGGGGAGATCGATAGTTGTTGAGGGTGCAGGTAATGGTGGTCTAGGGATAACTTTAAATCTCACACCTATAGATTTTACAGAATCTCGTGACACAACAGCCTCTTTTGATGGTTCTATATTCACAGCACCAGAATCAGGTGATTATCAAATTGAGGGTCTTACAGTTATAGCGGTTGCTTCTACTTATGTATTAAAGGCATTTGTGAACGGTTCTGTAACCCGACCACTCTCTACAGATCATAACTCTAGGTCAAAGAAGTTCTCAGGTACTATATATCTAGATAAAGGAGATACTTTTTCTGTAGTATCAGATACCACAGAGACGCTAACGAATACTACAAATCATCACATACACATACAAAAACTCGCATCACCTCAAACAATTTTTGATGATACTTATAGAATACCTCCAACAATACAAAAATTCACATCAGGAACAGGAACTTACACTAAACCATCAGGCGTTAAATATCTTCGAGTTAGACTCGTAGGTGGCGGTGGTGGGGGTTCTGGTGGCGGAACTAGTGGTGGAACTGGTGGAACTGGTGGCGGAACTACTTTTGGTACGTTAACGGGTAATCCGGGGTTTAGTGCAGGTCAAGGTGCAGGTGGCGCTCTCGGCGGGATTGCTACTATTGGTGCAGGGTTCACTGGTACAGCCCAGAGAGGAGAAGGTACGAGAGGTATAACAACAGGTGGCACAACAGCACAAGGCTCTAAAGGGGGAACTTCTCCTTTTGGGGGTAACGGTACAGGTTCTTGGTCAACGGGGACAGCTTCTGCTGCTCTGGCTAATTCAGGTTCTGGTGGTGGTGGTGGTGGTGCTACTGCTAGTCTCCAAGGTGCGCAAGGTGGTTCTAGTGGTGGTTATATAGATGCAATAACTGAAGATCCGGCAGATACTTACTCTTATGGAGTTGGTGCTGGCGGTACAGCAGGGGCAGCTGGGACTAGCGGCGGACTGGGTGGCGTAGGTGGATCAGGATATATAATAGTAGAGGAGTATTACCAATGAGAAATTTAATAATTATTACATTACTACTTACTATCAGCACGTTAGTTCATGCTGATTTAAAACTAGAGATAAAAAAAGCAGATGGCTCTACTTATTGGGTGGAGCATTTTCCTAAAACCCCCCAACTTAACAAGTGGCTAGATGAAGAGAAAACTAGAAAGTACTGGAAAGAGGATTACACAACAGAAATTACAGGCGAAGAGAGTGTTAAATATGTGCCGCCTGAATTAACCGAAGCTGAGAAAGCTAAGAAAGATAAAGATGCCTCGGATGCTGCCTCAATTGATGCTAAACTATTAGACGGGTCAGCAAAGCTAGAAGATTTAATCAATTTGCTGAAGATCACTAGAGGGTTGTAGGATGAAAGATAAATTCGTAGGGGTTGTAGTAACTATTATATCAAGTACTTTGATGTTCTTAGTCTACAATTATTTCAATAGCTTCCAAAGTATAGCAGGAAGTAATAGAAAGTTCTACGAAGTTAGATCTGAGATGACTATAATGCACTCAGAAATCAATACGAAATTAGATGATCTTATTTGCTTTCACGATGGAAGTAGATGTAGGATTAGGGACAAAAACAATTAGATGACCTTGGAGGGTACGAATATGGATATTGACAAAATTTTACTTTTACTAGCACAAATTGAGACTCTTGGAGTTGCAGGAAAGAAAATCATGGCTGATGGGAAAGTTGATCTTACGGATCTTCCTGCTGCTATTGGTCTTTTAAGTAATGTAAACGGTATGATCGAAGCATTTAAAGGTGCTGGAGAGGCTTTCGGTGAAATGAAAGATCTTGATGCTGCTGAATCTTTAGAGATTGTTAAGGCATTATATGAAATTGGTAAGAAAATAGAGCAAGCTTAATACTATGGGGATAACGGCCATAGTTTCTGGTATTTTTGCAGTAGCTAAGGCCGTTCCTTATGTCTTCCAGGTAATATCATTACTTAGCGGGAAACTAATAGATCTTAAAGTTTCTAGGATCAATGCTCAAAGAGTAACAAAAGAAAATCAAAGAGATGCTTTATTAAAAGCAATACTAAGGGCCAAAACTAATGAAGAAATTGTCGCACATAGCGTTACTTTGCACCAGCTTAATAATGGCGGTATCTTGCGAGAACCGAACTCCAAGTAATTACTTCAATAGACCTCTAATAAAAGAGTGCATAACTCTTATACAAGATGGGGCTACCTTAGGTATGATGGCATGTAATGGTGAATTATTACCTATACCTTCTAAAATGACTATAATTCAGGACCAAGAAAACGTAGAAACAATGCAAAATTACTATGAAGATAGAGAATTTGGCCATTATCTATGTCTGCTTTCTAAGAGAAAGTGCAAGAAATAATCAATCAAACTTAATCAATTTCATATTCTTTCTGACTCTAGTGTAGAAGTTCTGGCTATTCATGCGTAATTCATAGGTATTAGTCGATATGGTGGCAATATTCTGGTGAGAGTGAGTTATCATGTCCTGGATGTGTTGAAGCCTTCTGCGCTCCTTCTCGGAAGGATTATAAAGCAAAGGAAAAAACATCACCTGGCATTTAGATTTCAAAATCTAGTACTTCGTGGATAACTTTTGCAAATTGATCCGCTACAAGTTCTTCTAGTTCTTCTGAAAGGCCGGAGTTCTCCAGGCCCATACGTCTACAATAAGCGTGAAATAGTTCGTGAAAAAAAGTAACATTAGTCAGCTCTTTGTCCATCTTGTTATTAATGTAGATAGTAGCTCCTTCTGAATCACAAAGACCGCAACAAGGATGTCCGTCTACAGGACTTAATATTTGATCTACAAATTTTATCTCATAGTCTTTACCAAAGATAGTAGCTACAAAGTCGATCTTCTTCTTTATTTTCTTTTTCATGGCTTATATTTCTCCATTAGATGTTTAAGGCTATGTCTTTCAATATCGAACATGCCTTGTTTCACGTTTCTGAGGATCAATGTCCCCCTAAAATGGTGATTGTTAGGACCTTTATAGGCTTCATCGTGAAGATAGCAAGATCCGGCTATGATTCCATAGATCCGTTTGCCATCTCCGGCGAGTTGTTCAGCGTAGTCGAAACCTTGCTGATGTCCCGCTATACAGGTCCTATGTTTTTTAAGTAGTAATTGTCTTGCTGTTCCAACTGGCTTTCCACTATTTTCATTAGGAAAGAAGTGAGAGAAATAACATCCAGCTAATTTAAACTCTTTAAGGAAAGGGATTACTTTCCATTGATATGCGTTCATAGGGTAACGCTCAATAACATCCCTTAAATTAGGATCCCCATACTCATACGCTCTATCTACACGGGCCTCGTGATTTCCTCTTAACATTATCTTTTTGCATTTCTTCTTGTGTTGCGGCCACCTGGAATCAAGCATTTTAAAGAAGAGATAGTTCGCATCGTTCCCTGCGTTTATATCTTTTATAAACGTATGAACTTCATGTGATTTTTTACCCTTATCATAGTAAGAACATGAAGGCATGTCCCAATGATCCCCTAAATGAATAATGTAATCTGGCTTTACTTCCGCTATGTGTTTAGCGATTGATTTTAAATAGGAAACATCTACTCCATCTTTGACTTGAGTATCTGGTATGACATATATATTCACTTGCCGCTCCTTGGCTTAGTTAATATCCTTCGCACACACAAGAACATCCTTCACTATAATATTCATAGGAAGTTATTTCTTCTGTGTCTGTACTATAATCCATGTAGACCACCTCTAAAGCTATAGCGTTTAGGGCCAAGGTCATAAATAAGAAAATTAAGGGAAGTATTCTCATTCGAGAATTGTAACATAAACTAGGATTTCAACAAAATATGTATGGGATGCTCTGAACCAAAATAGTCAGTGAAATTTTTCTTGTGTTTAAATAGCTTAATCCAGTATAAGCTACCTAGATCACTTAATACAAGCCAGGCAATATTTTTCTGACTGATAGTTGTAGTCTGTCTCTCCCTATGGGGATGATTCTTGAACTTATACCAAGGCTTGTACCATTTCTCTCCCTGTAGGGGGATATTTTTAAAGTTACGCTTCATAAGTACAGATAATAGCCATAAGTAGAACATGACAGCATGTACAAGCACACGTTTACCTGATTTCCTGTTCAGGTAGTGGCGGATATGTGGCGGAACCTTATAAGCTATCGGATGCATATCTCTAACATTATTGTCTTTAAAGAAGTTTCTATGTCTACCTGCGCAGTATACTAATGCTTGGAATATCCTAAACTTGCTAGGTGAGTGAAGGGTGTCATGCCATCTGTAATCATATAGCTTTAAAAATTCATCATCTATAAGATCAAGTGAGATTGCCCCTATGATTTCGTCTAAACTTGTTGGTGAATTATTTTCTGGTGATCTAGTGATAGATATATCATTACCCATAACAGAGTGCTTAATCATATTA
>Ga0208134_1000974_pt1 | contig 17498 bp, 27 predicted proteins | sample VirMetDEL_Mar_31_FD_184515 | JGI IMG/M metagenome (GOLD analysis project Ga0208134, IMG submission 184515) | Aqueous microbial communities from the Delaware River and Bay under freshwater to marine salinity gradient to study organic matter... | ecosystem: Environmental > Aquatic > Marine >... | reverse complement strand
GGCGACATACGCCATTGAATGGTTAGATCCTGATGCAAAAGACATTTAAAGCCCCTTAATGTGTGAAGTAAAAGCAATAGTTACGGGTGCAAAAAACCATTGATCGGTTGTTTGCGCCGCTTGAACCCCGATCGAAGTAACGCGAACGTTTACCCCGTCAACGGTTAAATATGAACCCCGAACAAACGCTTGGTAGGTTTGTTCGATTTCGTCCGCCGCCCGTAACAACGGGAAGTCGGTCTTTTCTTTTGGCGTATAAAGCGAAATTTGCAATACACCTGTGTGTTGATCGTAACCGCCCGCGCCAAGTGTTGCAACGCTTGGTTGATTCATGATCAAGAAAACGCGCGCGTGACTTTGGTTAGGTTTCGAAATATATTCTTGGTTCGGATAAACAACGTCGAAGCCCGCAAGAATTGTGCTAAGTGGTTGAACTAATGCCTTTCGTATTGCTTCAAACTTCATTTGTTTGATTCCACTATTTGATCCCAAGACGCAACCGCCGCACGAACCATGCCGTTCGGCGCTTGTTCAGAAAAACCACCGACCGACCGAATTTCAAACTTACCTGTTCTTCGGTTTTTAGTACCTTTTTTAACTGGATCGGGGTAATTTCCGTTCTCCAAAACTTCAATATATGGCAAATTATTATACAATAACGCTTTACCGCCAAGTTCAAGTTTTGATATTTGCGAATTAACTTCTTCAAGTGAAGCCGTCCCGCCGTTGTCTTTTTGGCGTTCAGCTTTTTCAACATTACGATCACCCAATTCGACAAACCAGTTGTTTCTAGCGCGACCCGTATCAATTGGGGTTTTAATTATAGCCGCCGACATTAACGCAATAACGGACGATTGAAGAATTTCTTCGACTTCATCCAATGCGCCAGTTGTCGCAAGTTTTAATTGTTGGCTAAAATCTTTACCCATTGAAGATCAACTTTTGAACTATTAATTCATTATCGGGGGATTGTATCACTTCAAGCGAATCGACGCGATTATTTCCGTAATAGTCCCCAACCAATATCGCCGCGCCTATCCAATAGGAAACGCCAACCGTTTTCGAAATACTACCATCGGAAACAATGCTTGTCGGAATAATTGGCGTGATAATACCGTTAAACGTTTCGTTCACGCCAACTTGCGTTTCGCCTGTTGCGGGGTTAATAGTCCCCGTCGATTGACGTGTTATTGCCGCCGACGTCCCGAAGAATTCAACAATTTCGGCGGCGGTTAACGCGGCGCGATTGTAATCAAATTTACCCGCCACGAATTAAACGCCCCATATTTCCGGCAACACCACCGACACGTAAATCATATAAATATTTATCGGCTAACGGGTAACGCTTCAAACCGAAATAACCCGTCGTGTTTTCTTGGTATTGAATTTCGCTTTCAAGGTCGCCGATCTTGTCCTTCTTGCGAACAATTGCGCCCGATTCGGTGTCGACGTCAGGTTGAATGTCCGCGACCAATTGACGTCGCGCATATTCAGCGATAGCGTTCTTCAATTGAGTTGGGATTGTTGCACTGTCTAATTCGCGCCCTTCGGCATCGTAAACGTTTTTTCGCGGGAAGGGTAACGTTTGGGCGTCCGAAACAATTGCACCCTTCCAACGATTATTAAGGTTTACGTATTGAGTAACAACAACAATCGCCGCTTGTTTTTGTTCATTGGTGAACGTTGACAAATCAACGTTGCGGTCGGCAAAATACGCGTCAAGAAATGCGACGTCAATATATGCGTTCGCGTCGGCGATAATTGCGCCCGTTTCAACTATAAAAGCCATCTTCATCCCGCCTTAATTGTTTTCGTTGAAGATCAATGAGTAAACGCCAAGCGCATCGCCCGTGCTTCCGATCTTTGACATTCGCAAATAATAGACCCCCGCGGGTAATCCACGTTTACCGTTTGCGCCCGCGAACGACGTTGTCCGTTGGGCGTTGGACGATGCCGTTAACACGTTGATCGTTTCAACTGGAAGTTCGTCAACGTTAGGGGTAAACCCCCCACCTGTTTCTATTGTGATTGTTCTAGTATATGCAACGACGCTTGATTGCAAATTGTTTCTATAGATCGGAACAATTGAGTCATAAACGCCAGTTTCTGAACCTTGCAATGACCTGAATGCTTCAAATACAAAACCCTTTTCATGCGCTTCGACTTCCTGCGAAACAAGTTCGAAATCAACGGGGCTAGTTACTCGCAAAGTTACGGGGGTTTCGTCAGGTATGACAAGGGGGTAACTGACCCTGAATTGTCGACCAAGTAAATACGCTGTCGATTCTTGATCAACCTTTAAACGCCTAATACCTTCGACCGCCGAAGTCATTAGATCGGAAGGTAAACCCCCCTTACCGCCAATCGGGTAAACATTAGACATAAATTAAACCACCGATTGAAATTCTTTGCGCTTTTTGCGTTTGTATTGCAAATAAAAAATTTGATATTCGCGGCTAGTCGGTAGCGCTAGACTTTGGTTTTCTTTTTGCTTTTGGCTTTGGTTCGTCGGGTTTTGATTCGCTTGCTTTGGGTTTTGCATTTTTTACCCCTTTGCGCTTGATGCGCATTAACGTCGAAAAATCAACTTCTTGACCTGCGATCAACCCGTCGTCATTTAATTTCTGAACTTCTTCGGTCATTTTATACCCCTTAGAATAAAGCCCCGACATTGTCGGGGCGTTTTCGTTTTACGTTGCTTAGTTTGTTACCAAGTAAGCTAAAGGAACGTTTTTGCGTTCAACAACGCGATCCCAAGAAGCCGCCGCGCCCAATTCCGCTAGTGAATACGAAGCACCTGTTGGCGCTGTACCAGTAGCAAAACCGAACGGATGCAACAACCATGTTTTACGTTCCCATAAAGTTTCGACGCCGCCGCCGTTACCTTGCGCCGCTTCGCGTTCAAGTTCAACGGGAGTTTTCGCCGAACCTTCACCGTAACCAAACGCGCCCGAGCCAAATAATACCGAAGTATATTTGAAGCCTGAAGTTGTACCCGCTGTAACGGTGTGACCGTCGTCAACGATAACGCGTAAACCCATATACGTTGGGATGGTCAAGTTACCCATTGAATCAGGGATATAAACAATATCGTCATTCTTGACCATTTGTTGCATAACGGCACTATGAACACCGATCGCGCTTAAATCAGCCGCCGCGTCGCCCATTGTATAAGCCGCTTCGGTGAATACGTCACGGTTGAAACGCGTGTCGGCGGTTTGTGAACCGACTATTTCAGCCGCTACGTCAACAACCATGTCGCCCGCATCGTTCGCAACGTTGTCGGCAAGGATACCGTTCGTTGATGCGATCAAACGGCGTTGCCATTGCTTCATCCAGTACGAACCGAAACGGTTGCGAACCTGTTGCATTGGGTCGGAACCCGCGATTTCGCCAGTAAGATCAGCGCTTTTGTAACCTTGGTTTAAGTAAGCAACACGGGCGATCTGACGTCCAGTTGTTACTTTTTGCGCGGTTGCTGAATCTTCACTGTCGTCGGACAAATTCGGCGCTTGTGTTGCGTCCAAATCTTTCCAAAACGGAACGTTTAATGTCTCGCCGCCTTCGTTAGCTTTGGCGTTCAAGCCCGCATTCGAAACGATGATGCCCGACTGATAAAAAGCCGTTTTTTCCGGTGAATTTACCGCCGCATATGTTTGATATACTTCGGGAACGATTACGTCGCTTAATTGTGTGATAGCCATTTTGTAAAACCTTATTGAGTATTAAAAAGTTGTTTGAATTGCGTCGGGTTCGTTTTAAATAACTGAACACGTTCCGCTTCACTATAATCTTCGGGTTTTTTGTTTCCGCTAGTACCACCAACCGAACCGTTTCCCATGCCCCCGCTCGGCTGAACCTCAGCGACAAGCGACGGATAAAAATCAGGTAAAGCTTTTTTGTAATCGTCAAGAGTTGACGACGTCGCTTTTCCATTTTCGTCAAGGATGATTATATCACCCTTTTCGTTAAATGCTAGGTCTAATGAAATTAGCCTTGACAATTCGCGTTTCGTCTTATCCGTACCCGCCGCCGCAAGTTCGGCAACAAGTGCGCGTTTTTCTTTGTCGCGAATGTCTTTTTGCAGATCGTTATACTTTGATCCCCAATCCTTTTCGGTCGCTTCAAGCTTTGCGCGAAGGTCGGCAATGATTTCGTCGTGTTGTCCGTTCTTACTTTTATTATTAAGATCACGGGCTTCGTCGTCGCGCTTGCGGGCTTCTTCGGCGTCAATCAATGCTTGAAGCTTTTCGCTTTGCTCTGTCATTTTGCGCTTGGTTTCTGTGAAGTCACCCTGAAGGCGATAATTCGCTTTTAACTGATCAGCAAGATCAACATGTAAAAAATTCACCTTGTCGCCTTCGGTAAATTCAACATAGTTCGAAACCATATCTTCGGGTATATCTGCTTTGCTTGAATATCTTAATTTCATTTTGTGAACCTCACAAGTAAGGGCGAACCGCCCGTTTTAGTATTGGGGCATTATTGCCCCGTGTTTTGCATTTCGTTTGTTAAATCTTCAACCGTTGCAACTAATACGCCGCCGCGTTGAAGTTGACGAAGGGCTTCTTGATCAGAAATAAGCCCCGTTTGCCATTCGTTTAAGATTGCCGCCCGTTCTTGCGCGGTTATCTTGATCGCCGTAAATTCGCGGTTTATTTGAATATTCGGAACGACTTCTTGCCCTTTAAACATTGAAGCATAAGAAATCACGCGTTCAAGTGACTTTTCGACGTTCATAATTAAGTTCGATAATACGCCCATACGTTCGGCGGCGTCAATTGCCCGACCCGTTGCCGTTTCTTCGCCCGAATTCATTTCAGTATCAAATACACCGCCAAGGGCTTCGATCTCCTTCGCGTTTTTATCCATATAAACGAAATAAGCGGACGTTTCCGCCTTCCAATCAAGCTGACCCATTGTTGACCCTTCAGGTAATGGGACATGTGAAGCGGGGCTTGTGTCGATGTGATCTTTACCCGTCATTTCTTTATATTGTTCGAAGCTTGACGAATCCCACCCCGTCGAGTACGTGATCGGCGCGCCATTGTACCAAAGCACCTGTTTTAAGTCGGCGCTGATTTGATAGCGATAAATTGATTTCGTTGCGATTCGATAAATATAGCCGCAATCTTTTGGAATGATGCCTTTCGAATAATCGCCAAGAATACAAAATTCGAACGGTATGAACTTAAAACGACCCGTCGTTGTTGTGGGGTAAACCTGTTCCGACCAACTTCCTTCGACGCCCGCAACCGTGTTTTCGGTGTAACGTTGTTGATAATAATCGCCATTTTCGTCCAAAGCTAACAACAAATAACTATCGACAAGATCAGTATCTAGGCTATTCGGTAACGAAACCCGTTCTTGTTCTTTTAAGACAACATAAGCCAACTGCAAAACGCCGTTGATACGCTTGAAGTCCCAATTGATGATCGATTCGCGGGTATATTGTTTGACCGATTCGCGCAAGTTCAAACGCTTTGCGGTTTCGCGCGTTACCTTGTTATTATCAAATCCAAGGCTTGCAAGATCGGTATGTTCAGCAAGAAACCCGCAATACCTAACGGTTAATAGTTCCGAACAAGTAACCTTGATCAGTTCGTCCAATGACAACCCGTCACCGTCAATATCGTTGACCATTTGATCCGATATACCCTCATAGGTGTTCGGTTGCCTAGCAATTGCACCGATCAACGATTCGAGCGTATTCGCGGGAATGTTGTCGTATTCTGCGCGGGTGGCGTAAAGGTTATAAATAAAATCACGTTCCTTTTCGCCGATCGAATCGCTGATTGTATTCGGCAAATATACGGTTCGGTTCAAAGGGGATTTAATTACAACTTCACCTTCGAGCGCGTCGCGAACCAATTTCACCGCGTTAATTGATAAAGTATAATTGTCGTGTAACGTGTCGATCCCGCTTAGTTGTTGCGCCATTATATTCCCGCCTTTTTGATTGCCCGACGACCCGCCGTTGTTTCTGCTAATTGTGCCAAGGTCAACGGTCGGTTTTGAAGGTCAACCATTGATTCGATTTTAAGCCCGCCGTCGACGAACAACGCCGCGCGGGTTTTACCAAGTGACTGTTCGACGAACCAACGGGGTTGTTCGCGTAACCATGCCCCCGCCGTCGTTCTTGCGTCGATCATCCGAACAACTTCTTCACCTTCTTCTTTCGCGCCGCCCTTCGACGGTCGCGTTATATTCAAGGGGTTGAAGCCTTTCGTTTTAAATATGTATACACTTCGTTCGTTAAAATGAAGCGGTAAACGCGGATATTTGTCGTCGTCAAGCGTCCATTCTTTCAAGTGATTTGCGAAACAAATCGTTGTCGTTCGGTTGTCAAGGGTCGCGAAAAATATGCGCTTTTGAATGACGTTTTTATTCTTTTTAGCGAACCGATCCCGAACCGCGTTCGTATGATGATTGACACCTGTTCGAACTAATGCTTCGGCGCGATTGACTTGTTTACCCGTCAAAATGCCGCCAGTATACTTTTTAGTTCGCCTATTATACGATCCGCGTAATTGTTTTACCATAGATTGAACGGTTTCACCGTCGCGAATACCACCTTGAACAATGGCATTCACCGCGCGAACTGTGTCGGTTTGGTTTGCTTTGGTGAAGTTCGCCCAACGTCCCGCGCGCCCGTTAACCGACATGATCGCTTCCAATGTGTTAAACGGTCGGATCGGAATTAGCTTTTCGGCGTCGGGTATAAATTCGTCGTAAAGATCAAGCATAAAGTTCGCTTCGTCTTGTTGAAGTTCGTCAAGTTGACCTTCAAATTCGACCCATATCCCACCCCAAGTCGTTTCGACATATCGACCGATTTGATTCACTAATTGGATACGTTCACGGGCGTTTAAATCTTCGTAACCAATGAGAAACGCGCCAAGTTCGCGGGCGATTTGTTGCGCGGTTGGTTCGACATATTCGCGAACCATAAACGACGCGAAGCGTTGAAGCTGAACTTCACGGCGGATCATTTCGTCAAGAATATTATCATCCATAGCGGCGGATCCTTGGCATACTCAAAGGGCGCATTATAGGGTAATCTTTAACAATAAAATAGCCCATAGCATCAAGGGGATGATCAACGATGTTATCCTTCAGCGGTTGCCCGTGTTTATCATAAGGTTGTTGTTCTAGCGACTTCGCAAGTTCGGGGCAACGTTTGACGTTTACCAAATAGATCCGTTCGCCCTTGGCATTGCAAAATGCTGTATTACAAGCCGTCACGCGATCTTTGATTGATGGGTTCGAAGGGTTTACAACAACCTGAAAACCCGCTTGACGCAACAACGCCAAGTCGTTCGTCGATGCGTCGACGGTCTTTCGATTCTTGCCCGAAGCGTCGGGGTAAACAACCAATTTGTTTCGCGGATAGCGTTCTTGCAATAGCTTGATCATTGCGTTTGTATCGAATACGCCAATGAATTCGTTCACGGCGCGCGGCTTGCCGTCGCGTTTAACGTTAATGATCGCCGCCATGTTTTCAACGTTGAAATCCATCCCGACATAAAGTTTTTCACCGTCGGCTTCGACGTCGTTGCAATCGTTTAACTTGCGGTCAAATGTCCTGTATACCGTCCCGCTTGTTAAGTTTACAAACTCACCTTCAACATACGCTTCCAACAATTGCGGATCGTATTGATCGCGCATGTTGTCAATATACCCTTCGGGTAAATGGGGGTTCGAATAAGTTGGGGCTTGAATGATTACGTGACCGTTACGCGGTTTGTTCTTCCAAGCTTCATACACGAACTTGAAGCCCTCGGGCGTTGTCGTAACGCCGATTGTATTGGGCGACCCGTCGGGTTTGACTTGACGGTTTCGCGATATAACGCGACGCCAAACTTCGGCGGCGTCGTCCTTCTTCAACGTGTCTAGTTCGTCACAATCCGCGTCGGCGTGTTCGTAACCTATTATTCGGTGCGGGGCATCCATCGATCGGAATATGATCTTGCCGCAATTGGGAATGATAATTTCATTCAATGGGGATTTATAAAGCCGATACGGAATACCCATATTTTCAAGGGCTTCTTCAAACCTTGGGAACGCAATCGCGCGGACTAAGTCATACGTCGGAAGGTAGAAACCCCGATTCGTTGTGGGGTTCTTCAGCTTGCCGATTATCGACCTTAAAACGGCGGCTTCGGTTTTACCCGCACCAAAGCCCGCGACCATTGCGGGGAATAAATCATTCGAAGTTATATATTCGAATTGCGGAATTGTCGGTTTTATAGTTGCCATTAATTAGGGTTTACAATGTTAATCGTAAACGAAGGCGGCGTTCCATCATTGTCACCTTCACGGGCTTCGCGCATACCTGAACGGGTTTTTTCCCACCAAATGATCGCCGCCGTGTCGCCCTTCATTGCTTTGTTGTAAAGCTTACCGCCGACTTCGCCGTTTGCTTGCGCTAATGAATGATCCAATTGTTCGCGATAATACTTGCGAAGGGTTTTCGCGTCGATACCTAATATATCGGCAATCGTTTCTTGTGGCGTTCCGACAAGGGCTTGTTTCTTTACAAAATTCTTGTTTTTAACGGTCGGTTTGTGCGGGGGTTTTGTGACCCTTTTCGCGCGCGGTTTTTGGTTCGACATTAGACAACGCCCTTTTATAGTCGGGAAATATGACGCCCCCAAACCTTGAAGGCGTCGTTCATATTTGCCGATTATAACCCAAAAGTCGAACGATCAATATACTTTGTTTTGCAAGCACTAATTTCACGGGGATCGAAAACAAATATTACTGAACCTTTGTTATTCCCCTTTTGTACGACGCCATTATTCACGAAACCTAGTCGGCCGTTCGTTATAAATCGCACTTCCGAACAATATTCAAGCGCCTTTGCAAACCATTTAACGGAAGGGTCGCACATAACAAGCATTACGACACCAACGCCACCCGCTTGCGCTTCAATCGCCTTTTCGACCCAAGGCATGATCTTAGAATATGGGGGATTGCACCAAAGCCAAACGGCGTTTTTTGTATCGTGAACCCAATCTTTCGAAAGGGAGTCGTCGTCGATCGTCCAGTAATCCGCGTGTTTTGCGGTTGAATTTTCGGCGCATACGTCCCAATCAAACCCAAATTCAAAGTCGAGTTGATCGAATACTTCGAAAGGTGTCGCCCAAGTGTCATGCGCCATTATTGAACCCCTTCATAATTTCGGTCGTAACATTTAAACAATAATTCAAGCATGTCGTCGCAACCCGACGACCAATATATTCGCATTCGCGCCGCTTGAACCTTACTGACCGTTGTATCTAACATTTCAACGGTTTCTTTTATCGTGAACCCCTTTGTCATAACAATGAACACTTCTTTCATAAATGGCGTTAAGGGCTTTGCAAATTCAATGTCTTGAAGTGGCAATCCGTCAAACTTATATTCAAGTAATAATTCAACGCGACTCGTTACATTCAAAAGATCATAAATGTTTTTACAATGGAAGCTCAAACCCGACGGCGTTAATCCTAGATCGTTATGAAGCGTCGGGTGTTTTTTCGACGTTAACAATTGATCAAATACTTCCTTTTGTTTTTTGGTTAGCGTTTCAATACTCATTATTTAACCCCTAAACGGTCGCGGCAATAATCCAAATAAGACAACATACCCATGTTAAAAGGTGAACCAATACATACTGAACGATTAGTGGCTACGTAATGAAACGCAACTTCATACCCCAACGATTCGGCAAATTTTAAACCGTCGAACCACGTTTTTTGTTTATTTTTCATTGTGTGTTTTTCCTTGTCATGCCTAATCTTTGCATTTTGTTTTTAACACTTGCGCGCGAACGTGTTGGAAATTCGGCGGCGACTTCGTCAACGTCCGCCCCCGCTTTAAACATTTCAAACATTTTGCGCTTGTCGTTTTCGGTATAAAATTCCGTATTACGACGTTTAGCTTGAAACTTTTGATCAAACATCATAATAAAGCCCCCAAACCGACCCGTGACGGCATTTTGTCGGGAAGGTTGACCGATAACACCAATCTACCGCGTTTAAATCGCTTGTCGGGCATATAATCGGCTTTTTTCGTTGCGAATTGTTTCGCAAGGTTAAACGCTTGATTCAAAACGTCCTTGTCGACGTCGAACGGATAATCATCACCGTTGTGTTCAATGATCAACACTTCTTTGCATTTACTTAAATACGCTTTGATTTTCATAATGTTTTAGCCTTTTATTTTAGGGGGTAAAATATAAGGGGTAATTATACCCCCAATTGATTTATTGAACCGTCGCCGCTTTTTTGTCGGCTTCGATTTTTTCAGCAATTGCGACGATGGTCGACAACGAAACGAATTCGCCGTTCAAGTACCAGAAAACACGCAAAGCCGTCACGCCACTAATTCCGTTCGTTACATAATGCGGACTTGCATCGACGCGCATCCCGAAGTCTTTCGACATATCAATCAACGTGTCGACGCGTTGCTTTTGTTCCAAGAACGTTTTTTCAATCTTGGCAACGTATGGGGCTAAAATATCAACCTTCGGCGCTTTTTTAACAATTGGCGCGTTCTTGGCTTGGTCGCGAAGGTTTTGTAACATTCTTAAACTAATCATAACCTCGCTGTTTTGTGGTGCGCTTGCGAAGTTTTTCTTGAATGTTTTACCTTGCGTATTGTGCAAGCTGTTCGGAACTTCCCAAAACGTTAAGCCGATCGTTTTTGCGACTTCGATCAATGATTGCTTTTTTGTATCGTAGCAATGACCAAGTTGTTCGATACAACGTTTACGGTCGGCTTCACAATTGAAGGTTGTGGCAAGCATTTCGCGGATAGTGTTCAAACGGTCGTTGTAAGTTTTCATGTTTTAGCCTTTTAGGTTTTTGATTAACTTCTTGTATAACTGAATGTTAACCCGAAACACGGATCGGTGTCAACCAGTTTTAATGATCCAAATGATCCAAATAAATCGTCACTTCGTTTTATATACATAAAAAACGTGATCATTGTATAAATATTATACAATTATGTATATTTTTGTATATGAATGTAAACATTGTATTTATTTAGATCATTTAGATCATTTAAATAAAAATAGTAATAAGTATATAATAAATAAGAAGATTTTTTTGATCCAAATGAATTTTTTATTTAGATCTCATTTAGATCAAAACGTTGGTATTTAGATCATAAAAAAAGGGCTCACGCCCTTATGATCCAAATAAAAAACGCAAAAAAATGATTTGGATCATTTTTTCGCGTTGTTGGTTTATACTAATTTTGAAGGATCGGCGTCGGGGTCTTTTGCGTAAATTTTCACAACCCGCCCGTTTTTATCGCGAACCCGTTTCGATAAAACGTGATAACCAAGATCGATTAATATGCGACGAAGGTTTTTCGTTTGCGGGAATGAATTCATAAAATCGGGGTCAAGCGACGCCCAAGTTTGTAGTTCAGTAATATTAATAAATTCTTCGTTTATGTCGTCGCGTTCGCAAGCTTCAATTGCATCTTCGACCGTTAAACGTTCGTCCGACTTGCTAATTTCAATCATCGACCTTTTGGCGGCGGTTTCGGGCGCTGTCGTTGCCGACAAAAACCAATTGTCAATCGGAAAACGAAGCAACCAATCTAATATTTCGCCGACCCCTTCGCGCATAGTTTTATAAAGCTTCGGATAATAACCTTCGTTATCCTTCATAAATGCCTGAAGCTTGTCTTTGCTTTGCCATTGTGAGAACAAAACGCAATAACGGCGATCGTTTATATCGATCGGTAAAGCGTCGCGGAAGTTAGTTAACGCGAAATAATTCGTCGTGTTTATCGCTTCAAACATATCTTCGCGCATACGACGAACCGAAACGGTTGGGTTCGTAATATAAGGTTTTAACTTGTTTAAGGTTTCGTATTTTTTGTAATTATCAAGCTTCAATTCTTCAATAAAAACCATAACGTTCCCTTCCGCCCAAGGGGTGAATTTTTCGTCGAGTGATTCGACATTAATCGACGCGCAATTTGACGCGCCAAGAACATGTTTCATCATTTCCGAAATGAACGATTTCCCGTCGCCTTGAACACCTTGAAGTATTATTGACCAAGGGATCTTTTTACCCGCGTGTTGTACGTTATGGGCTAGGTAATTAATAATGATCGACTGTTCGTATTTGTCTGGTAATAAATGCGCGATATGCTTCTTGACCATCGACACCGCCGACCCCGCTTTATAATCGACGCGTTCAAGTTTGTTCGGGCGATAAGTGTTCAGGTAATCTAAACCGTCGTAATTGAACGAATCCGCGAATTGTGGCGCATACATGCCACCGTGAACGGTTTCAATGACGTTTTCGGCGTAGGTTGAAGCGGCTTGCGGGTTTCCGTCGCTGTCCGTTGGGGTGTCGCGGTTGTGTTCAACGTTGAACGCTTCGCGCTTCATTCTTGCTTTTGAATCGCGTTCGACATATTCCGCCGTTTTCTTCATGTAAACGTAATCTTCGTGAAACGTTGCGGTTTTACGCGGTCGCGATCGTTTGATAATGCGACGAACGTCGCTTTCGCTTATTGTTTCGCCTGTGACGACCTTAAACGACTTTTTAAAGGCTTTCACAAGGATCGTTTCGTCGACGGTATCAAGACGAAGCGCGGCGGCTTCTTTGAACAGTTCAACGATTTCTTCACGACTATCAGCATCGGAAATCCTAATTAATAAGCCCTTCGCCTTTTCCGCTTGCGCGACTTTACGCCCGCCCGCCATTGTGATCACCGACGCGAATGTTATCGGGTTCGAAGTCGAGCGTTTCGCGAAGCTATCCCAACGACGTCGGTTTGCCTTCTGATCATAATTTGACGGGCTTCGCTTGCTGAATTCGTCGAACAATTCCCAACCTGTTTCGTCGCCGCTGTATTGATGGAATAAGCCCATACCCACCCGCAACCATTGATCTTGATCATGTGCTTGATCATCGGTCAATTTACCAAGGTAAAGGCGAACGTCGTCGTCGTTAAGGTCGATCGGTTGATTGACTACTAACGATAAAAGATCACCCGACTCGGGTTCGTTCGTATCGTTTCCGTTTGTTTCAATTAATCCTATGAATTCAGGGGGTAATTGCGGTAAACTATCGGGGTTGTTTAGTGTCTGGATCACGCCGACCAACGTCAAATCATTGTAACCCTGACCAGTTGCAATGTAACCCTTGCGAGTTGAACGTGAATCGATCCCCTTGATCCCTAGCAAGTTGGTCGCGTTCGGAAGTTCAACATCGTCAGGAACGCTAAAAGCGTAATGTAAACCGCCCCGAAGGGTTTCTTGAAGGGCGGCTTCTTCCCAATCAAACGAACAACCCGTTTCAACTTCTATATCCCCAACCGACGCCCCTTTGTACGTGTCAACGTCAATAATAAAAACATTCTTCGGGATCATTATCCCAATTAAAGGCGTAAAAACGTCACCTTCGTATTCGCGCCAATCCGTACCTTTTTGAACGGCGGGCGATTTATCCGCTTTTAACGGAAACTGAACCAATTTATTCATTTGAAATAATTCCTTATAATGTACCAATAAAGATCACCACTAACCGCAACGATCGCGATCGGGGTTGCGAAGCATACAACAATAAAGCCGATCACTTCTAACATTTATTTTTCACCTTTATGTTCGATCCGATCATCTTTACTTAATATAAAACGACAAAGTCGGCGAAGTAAAACCGCTAATAATACAAGCGAAACAAAGCCCGAACCAAGCGCGACCGCAATCAATAAAAATACGTTAACAATATCGTTGATCATCATTCACCCTCGTTATTCAATGTCGTGTCTATTAAGTTCAACGTTTTCGAAACGGCGGGGATCGTGACGGATTTAAACGATCGTAATATTGGACGCGTTAACGAAAGCGCGTATTCGACCGCAACGACACGTTCACATAATTTCTTGTTTTCCGCTTCAAGTTGAAGTTTATAATTTTGATGACTATCAAGAAGTTGAAAAGTAGCCGAGTTTTCAATTTCAAGCGCGTTTATTTGACGCATATCGTCGAGCGAGCGAACGCCACCCGCAACCGAAGTATATTCATTTGCTTCGGTTACATAATGCGAAAACTCGCTTGGCGCGTTGTCGCAAATATCAGCGTCGGGCATTATTGCCTTCGCGTTTGGTTTGTTGTTCATAAATCAACGCCTTTAAGTAATTCTAACGCTCGTGCATAATTCACATTTTCACTTATTACCCCGTGAGAATCTAATTCATAACAAGCATTTAGTGCCATGCTTAATGCGCTACCAAGCTCTGCAATCCTTTTATCTTTAGCTACTAACGCTTCGATGTCTGCGAGTGAACGAACACCTTTTGCGTGATACATGTACCCGCCGTGCATGTTAATACCTATCGCACCATCTGGCGCATTAACTAAAATCTCTGCATCTGTTTTGTTAATCATAATCATAATCTTGATCCTTTTTCTAGTTTCGTTAGATCCGCGCGGTTTGGATAAGCATAGGGCAATTCAAACGACCAACCGCCATGACCTTTACCTAACCAAACAAAATGCGAATGATCGCGGGATATAAAGAAGCGGATCGAATTATTAAATCCGCGTCGGTAATGTGTCGCCCCTTCGGGCGCGTTGATTTTCAATTTTGTATTCATTTTATTTTAGCCTTTTATTTTTCGATTATTTATTTGATACCGCCGACCAATTCGTTAGCAGTAAACCGCCCTTCAGTCATTTTTTCCAATTGTATAGCGCGTAACGGGGGAAACGCTTCGCGCTTCATCCAAGCATTAACGGCAACGCTTGACACGTTTAAAGCCGCCGCAAGCTTATATTGTCCGCCAAAGTGATCGACGACTTCTTTCATTAATAACTGCATGTTTGTCTTTTTCATTTCGTAGCCTTCATTTAATAAAAAGTTCAATTAGGGGTTGCATAGTAAGTTAAATGCTTTTAATATGCAAATCCCAATTAACAAAAACGAGTAAATAAAAATGTTAGAAACTAAAATTGATTTATTAACAAAAGCGATCATCGAACTAACCGCAACAATCGCTTCGGCAAATATAACTTCGCCGTCGATTTCGGACGAACACCCCGCTTTGAAAAAAGCCGCTAAAGCTATCGACGAAATTCACGCGCAAGACGCCGCTGAAAAGTTAAAAGCCGAAGTTGATCTTGAAGCCGACAAGCCAAAGGAAAAAACCACCCGCAAAACCAAGCCGAAGGACGTCACCAAAAACAAGAACGTGACCGAAGTCGAACTTGACGACGCGCCAAGCGAAACCGAAGAATTGACCCGTGACGGGCTTCAATCGTTATTTATTGCGACCGTTAAACGTGATCGTGATTTGAAACCTAAGATCAAAGAAATCTTAAAAGATCACGGGGCGAACACTTTGCCCGAACTCGATTCGAGCAAGTTCAACGACGTCGCCAAAGCGGTTCGGGGGTTATAATGGCACATGCTAAACTAAGCCCTTCAAGCGCGCACCGTTGGCTTAATTGCCCCGCAAGCGTTCGCGCTTGTGAGGGTATCCCAAACACGGGTTCGGCGGCGGCATTGGAAGGTTCGATCGCGCATGAACTAGCCGACGTTGTGTTGAAAGGTGAACGACGAAGCGCGGCGGATTATGTCGGATCAAAACTTGAAGTCTATCCTGATCATAAGATCACGAATGAAATGGCGGATTATGTTCAAGAATATGTTGAATATGTTCGCAACCTTGGGGGCGATCAGTTTTACGAAGTCAGTGTTGATTATTCGCATTTTGTACCCGACGGGTTCGGGACGTCCGACGCCGTTGTTTTAGTCGGTCAAACGCTTTACGTGATCGATCTTAAATATGGCAAGGGCGTTCAAGTATTTGCGGAAGAAAACGAGCAAGCCCAATTATATGCACTTGGCGCGCTAAACGACTTTGATTATCTTGATATTCAAAACGTCGTTTGCGTTATTGTTCAACCGCGCCTTGATCATATTGACGAATGGCAAACGACGCCCGAAGCGCTTTATAAGTTCGGCGAATATGCGAGTCAAAAAGCCGAAGAAGCGATCGACGGAACGACGAAGCGCGTCGCGGGTGAAAAGCAATGTAAATTCTGCCCCGCTAAACCGACATGCTTCGCGCTTAAAAAGTTAACCGAAGATACGATTTTAACCATATTCGAAGATATGGATGTTAAGCCACTCGAAACACTTGGGGACGATCAACTTCGTCGGGCAATTGAAAATAAGAAGTTGATCATTTCTTGGCTTGATGCCGTCGAATCGTTGGTTACGGAACGCTTGAACAACGGCGAACAGTTTGAAGGGTTCAAGCTTGTCGCGGGTCGTTCGTTGCGTCAATGGTTCAAAGAGTCCGCGACGGAAATATTTCTTGTCGGCGAACTTGGGGATCAAGCATACAATAAAAAAATACTTTCACCCGCGCAAGCTGAAAAGGCACTTGGTAAAAGTAAAAAGGCGTTACTAGATAAATATATTGTAAAGCCAAACGGCAAGCCAACACTTGCCCCTGAATCTGACAAACGTCCGTCGATTACTATTTCAACTGACGATTTCGAAGAAATAAAATAAACCGCTAAAAGGAAACAACAAAATGACAATTAAAAGAAACCGATTAAACCGCGCAGAATATACCGAAGCGTTGCTTTATGTGAATAAAAATATCGAGCAATTCGAAGGTATCTCAGCACCTAGCTTTGTTCGTAAAGTTACCGCCGATATAGGTGTTAATTTAACCGACGCGTCCGCCCGTGAAATCGCCGAAAACTTAGGTTTCAAGCTATTGACCCGCAATGTTGTGGTAAATAAAACAACCGAAATTGAAAATCTTCAAATAAAGCATGACCGTTTATGTATTTTTGTTTGCGACATTGCGACGCGCTTCGGCGTTAACATTCCCGATGATATTATTTCCGAACGCGACTTATTCGAAGAAATAAAATAAAAAAAAGATTGACGGGGTATGTAAAATAACCCATCTTTAAACGGTCGGTTTAATCCGACCAAAAACCAAAACTTTAAACACTAAAATTAAAAGGTACTAAAATAATGAAAATTCAACTTCCTAACGTTCGTTTGTCCTTCCCTTCACTTTTCGCACATGGTCAATTTAACGGTGAATCAACTGGTAAATTCGAAGCGACTTTTATCCTTGATGCAAACGATCATTCTAAAGTGATTGATCAGCTAAACGCCGAAATAAAGCGCTTGGTAAAAGAAGAATTGAAGGGCGGTAAACTTGGCGACGATCGTATTTGTTTGAAGGACGGCGACGAACTTGATCGTCCTGAATTCGAAGGTAAATTTACGATCAAATCGTCAACTAAAAAACGTCCAATGTTAATCAACCGAGACAAAACCCCAATTGTCGAAGAAGATAACATCATATATGCGGGTTGCTATGTGAACGCGATTGTTAGCCTTTGGGCGCAAAACAACGGTTACGGTAAACGCATAAACGCGCAACTTGACGGTATTCAATTTGTCCGTGATGGCGAAGCGTTTGGCGACGGTGGTATTTCCGCCGATGCG
>Ga0208134_1000973_pt1 | contig 17502 bp, 43 predicted proteins | sample VirMetDEL_Mar_31_FD_184515 | JGI IMG/M metagenome (GOLD analysis project Ga0208134, IMG submission 184515) | Aqueous microbial communities from the Delaware River and Bay under freshwater to marine salinity gradient to study organic matter... | ecosystem: Environmental > Aquatic > Marine >... | reverse complement strand
AACCTACTATCCAGCGTAGGTCTCGATATACCGAGCTCCTTAGCCATACCCATCTTATTTAGAAAGCTGTCAGCAAGCAGTCCCATAGCTATCTTAGTTATATTATCATTATCATGCTTTTTCATATGTCTCTATCGTCTTTAATTAGTTCGTACAGCTCTACCGCTGATATAATATTAAACCTACCCGTAGAGTCCATTAAAAGTACGTTACCGTCCCTATCTCTACCTATTAACTCCCTGTTGTGTATCTTTATCTGTACCACGCTGTTGTCTTTAAATATCCCCGTCTGTTCATCATCCTTACACTCCTCGTAGAGTATGTCCTTCCAGTCTTTCATATCTATTTCCTATTTAAGTATTCTCCTATCCACTCCATACCAGCCCCGTAAGCCTCCTCTGCTGTGTCAAAGTTACCAAGTACGTGCTCAGTAATCCAAGATGCCTTACCCCTTCTTATAACACCCACTATCCAAGAGTCTGGAAAGCGAGCCATTATCGTTACGTTTAACCACCAGCCGTCTGGTATACTGTCTGTGTTCATAATTTATTTATTTTTAATTTACTTTTATAACTCATATCCCCTAGTTGGTGGTAATTATTGCTTATTCTTTACCACTCTAAAAGGTTTATTGCATTGCTCACAAGTTTGTCCTAAATAAAAAGAGCTTTTGGGTATCTCCTCGCAAAAACTACAACCAACATCGGTTAAAGTTAATTGCTCTTGCACGTATTTATTTAAAATACCCATCTTATTAAATAGGTCGTCAGCTTGGTCTTCTGCTGTTTGTTGGTATGCAATCTTTTCAACTACTTCTTGTAATTTTGCTTTATCTAATTCCATTTGTATTTATTTAATTCTGTTATTAATCACGCAACTAACCTTAACCATATAAGTCGTTAGCGGTAATACGGTGCTAACTTTAAAGTATCTCCTACCTTAAAATCCGTATCACTCCAAATTGTAACTTTCCCATCTTGGTCATTTACATAATATATAAACTTACCTCGTTCTGGTTTATCGCCTATTTTTTTACCAGTTACAATTAATCCGTTCCCCTCATACACATATTGTCTAGTCGGTTCGCAACTTACTAGAGGTACTACCGCTAACAATATGTATAATGTATAGCTTAGTTTTGTTCTTAAATTTTTCATCTGTTCTATTTTTAAAGTTTAATTATTATTCTATTGTTCGTGCTGTTTTGGTCGCTACACACCATACACTCGTCCGTTATAAGCCATTTAAAACACGCTTACGTTCTTCCAATGAAACTAAATACCTATTATACTTTCTTCTTACTTTCCAAGCGAAGTATTTACCCATTAAATCTTGTCCCCATTCAAATCCAATCCAACTTGCTAACCAATGTGAGTGTACTTCATAATTCAATACTTCTTGCATAGAAAAACGGCTTATAACACCGTGTATAGCAAATTGCTTTCCTGTTTTTTTGTTATCTGTATTCATAATTTCTCTATATTATATATTAACCTCCTATCTATAACCTCGCCCGTGTAGTAGTCTACCCAGTCGTTACCCCGCATGTAGCACCTGATGTACCACCAATCTCCATTACGCAAGCAGTGTGCTATGTTCATCTACATTAAGTTTAGTGTGCCTAACATAAAGCCTCTTACTCTGCATCTCTGAGAAGTTATTACCCCTGCTCGTCTTGAAGCCCGAGTCATTAAGCTGCTTAGTTATAGCGTAGAAGCTCAAACCAGCAGACCTTAACGCAACTATTAAAGAGGTAGCCCTCTTATTGTTCTCGTCATTAGCAGCCTTGGCACGGATAGATAACGTAGCTCGCTCCCTAGACATGGCACTCAGGTTATCAGGACACCCTAAAGACCTGACAATATTACCAGCCTTAGATATGTGAAGCTCCCCTTTTGTAATCTTTTTCTTAATCTCCTGTAGGGCAGACGAAGTTCTCTCAGAAATCTTCTCTCTTTCCTCTTTTGCCAAACTGAACTTGAACTCCTTTATCAACTGGTTGTCATAAGGAGACGTAGACTCAATAAAAGTGACACCCAAGTCCTGTAACTTACCCATCACCTTATAACCCCCACGAGAGATACGTGACAGGTTCTTAACCACCAAGACAGCCCCTAAAGCCACACAAGCATCAATAGCAGCGTCTAACTGCTTCCTGCTGTTATGTGTACCAGACTCTACCTCAGTGTACTCCCCAACCAACTCACCACTAGCCTTAGCAAACGTCCTAACACTACTCTGCTGAGCACTTAAGCCTAATCCCGAATTACCCTGCTCCTGCGTTGAGACCCTGTAGTAGGCTATGTATTTTAATAAGTTACTCATAATTTATATCTATTTAAGTTAATACTATTTATGCAAAGATACGTAAAATTCTTTACATATTAAATAAGTGTTTGTTAAATAAATGTTAAAGATTACCTCCACCCCTTCTTGACCATATCCCTCACCTGCTTGAATGCGTAGACCCTATGTAGTCCTTTAGCCGTCCAGTAGTGGAACTCCTTGTAAGCTCTCCTGTTAAATACACGCCAGTATGTCAGGCGTACCCTGCTTCTTAATTTTAATTTTCCCATTATATTCCTAACTGTTTTAAAAGCCTTTTGAGCTCTGATTTGTTTTTGATTGTAAGCACCACCACAGAAGTGTTCGGGTAGTTGTACCGTGTAATACCAACCCTACTATCTCCCATCAAGTCAATACCACAACATCCATCCTCGTATATGTCCCTGTCGATGTATCCACTATTCTTTGACTCTGGGTACTGGAGGTAGAAGCCTAAACTCTCTATGTCAGCCCCATCTAGGTGCTTTACTCTAGCTTCTTTTACTTCTAAATAATGGCTCATTGGTCTTGGTAAGAATCCTCCATATACTGAATTACTCCACCCATTATGCCCGTAAAACTCATATTCAAACCCTACGTGGAACTCCTCTATCTCTGGTGTATAATATTTATCCTTCATGTTTAATTATTTTCTTTTAATTTATCTATTGTTTTTCCAATAACCTCTAAAACAAAATGTTTAACATCTATGTAACTAGTGTATTGATGGTCATTTTCAATCTTAACTACGTTGTCTTTATATTTGATTTTTATAGTCATAGCCATCTCTTATTGTTTTGATATTCTTCTTCAATATATTCTACCCACTCCCACTTTGTTGAACCATCTGAACACTGCCACATCTGCTGTAGCCTTGGTTCTGATTTAGCACTTCCAATGTGGTTATGTACGTCCCTGTGCTTAAACCTTAGATTCATCGTCTTATCCCAGTAGCCTCCAGTGTTTACTAAAGTCAAGTCTAAATCTTCTTTGTCTTCTTTCATGTTTAATTCTATTTAAGTTAATACCATTTATGCAAAGATAAGTAAAATTTATTACATATAAAAACTACCGATAAGCCTTAACTATACCAGATTAGTATACTATTCTTTTTTTCTATCGTAAGGTAGGGTTACTATAGATTTTGTCTATACCTTATTTTAGAGAGGCACTGTAAACACTGGTGCTATAAATTTTATCTATAGTAAGGGGTCAGATTGATAGGCTTTGCCAATAATGAACATTGATAATTTTTTTGTACCTTTGCAAAAGAGAGAGAGAGAGTGTGAGAGGGGTCGCTTAAGGAAGTCTCTTAAAGGTATCTCTTAAGGTAATCTACTATAAGGTATCTCTTAAAGGATATCTCTTAAGGTATCTCTTAAAGGAATCTACTATAAGTAATCTACTATATATTCTTGGGCACTCAGGCTAAAGCCTTCCCACCCTTCTTCTTAAAACAATCAATCTTCTTCTTCGATACAGCATTATAAGAGCTACTAAGGAATCTACTATAAGCTTCCTCTATAGAGTATATCTATTGCTGGATAACTGCTGTATAATTATGAGCCGAATAGGAATCTTAATTGGCTCATACTTGATTTACCCTCCTACCCTACTTATGTTCTACAAATCCCTGAGAAGGCTTGCCGCTGGTGAGATACAGCTCGTAAATACCTGTTGAGTCAGTCCGTTGGTTTATGACGCCTCTTTAAATTAAGAGTTCTAAGGGACTATTTAAGGAGTAGGTAGGTTAGTATATCAGATTGAGTTTAAAGTACAGGAAATGGCTTCTAAAGTACCTCTAGAGAGCTTCTGAGGGTGCTTAGGGTTGGTTAAGAAGTATGCTGTATAAAAAGTTATATATAAAAATTTGGGGAACAGCCCTCTTAAGGGACTATATAAATTATAAACGATTCAATTCAAAAAGGAAAGTCAGATTTCCATTGAAGACCCCCTTTACCATTTTTGAAATTCCATACCATGTTTTGAGATTTCCTATACCATTCTATTAGCTAATGTCTGCTATCCCTATCCTAGACTGTGCCCATTCCAAATCGATTGTTATGGTCGATACCTATATAAAGGTGAAAGCTAACATTACTTGGTTGTTCATTCTAGGTTTGTTAGTAAGGTTATAGCACAAGGAGCTGCCGCTGCTAGGCTATATGCTGCATCCGGTGCACCTAGCTCTCAGCATACAGATGCTGCATCAATAACTGTTGTATCAGGCAGCCAACTCGCTCTCTAGATAACGCAAGACTATACGTCTAAATGTCCACTTAACATAGTGGTGCTGCGGGCTAACACATCTTTTGTCCTAATTCTCTCAAAACACCCTAAAAACACCTAAAATCACCCCTCTTTTGTAGGACTCTACTCACCACTTGTGTATTTCATCCTATTTATCTACCGTTCATAGAATACACTTCATCGATGATATTTACCGTTCAACCATTCGTCGATGTAGTTCATCGAATATATCTGCATCTCATCGAAAAGAGCATTTATTTTCATTTCGTATGGTAGCCCTTACCACCACTGCAAAGCACTGTTTACCTACCCCTTAACCTACTCATCCACAACAACTTACAAATCACCCTATATACTATAAATGTTGTACTATTGTCCTGTCGGCAAGAAATACCGATTCGTTCTTACACATATTGACATTACTAATCGAGCTCAGCTCATCAGTCCTTGATGCAGCTCTCACTACTACAGTCCTTCAGACTCCCACAGTAGATGCTCACTTCTTACTATTAGTAATGCCATCTAGCTTACCTCTCTGCAGCATGCAGTTGAAATGATTAAAAGAGGGTAGCACAGTTTACACACTACAATTCGTCGTCAGAAGCAGATAGGAAAAGAATGGCTATTGAGAGCCACCTATTGATTGATACACTAACAAAATCAAGTATAGCAGCGGTATGGTATTGGAAGAGTAAACGGGTTCAGAGAGTCTACCAAAACAAGACTCGGTTACACACCATAGAGATATGGTTGGTACATCATCTGTTGCATCGGCTAACGCTTGGAGCTATGGGGTTCGAATCCCCCACAGATGACTAATCAAATTACATTACCATGAAACGAGTATCAGTATTACTTACAATTATAGCTATGAACATCTATAGCTGCAATCCTAACAGTAGAATCGTTGAGCACAAAGAGTGCTGCAGCATAACTGTTGAGCACCTACCTCACATCAATGCATATGTGGTGACTTGGAATGACCACCTGAGCAGCGACTCTTACGAGGAGCTTGTGGACATAGAGTATCCTGACGCAGATATGACCCCTCAGGAGGAGCTTGAGTTCGAGCTAGCTTGGACTATATCTGAGTTCAAGGATTTGTGTTGGACGCAGCATAAAGATTAACTGATGAGGCTTTAGTAGCCGAAACGTCGTGAGACGTCTTAATCATAACAATTAAATTACATTATCATGACTACAGACAATCAAATTACAACAGACTGCTACTTAAACGACTACCTAACAGATGAAGACAGAAAAGTATACTTCCCATGTTCACTGCCAATGCGAACTCAGGTGGAGTTAAAGCATAGATTTGGGAAGAAGGTTATCCACAAAGAGGTGCTTAATCTCTACCCAACAGACATGTACAATGGCTGCAGAATCTATGGTGAGTTTGGGATGTCAGAGCTCAAGGTGTTGTTATCAGTAAACAACAAGGTGGTGGTATCACTAATAGAGCTATATTACGATAGCGTAGAGGATAAGACTAAGCTAGGTATGATTATTAATGAGGTGTACTACGAGGTAGTATCTATTGATGGCAAAGACCCTATGTACTTCGCTCCACACTTGGAGTTGTTGGGCATCGAGTAAGATTAGAAGTAACACCAATGAGTATAGCTCGGCATGGAAATGTCGGGCTTTAGGTGGTATAACAATTTAATACACATTACAATGGCAAGAAGACGCATATATCGCAAGACAGTAGAGCAACGCATTATCGAGCACTACAAGGAGCTGCTAGGCTTGGACACCAAGGCTGCTTACAAGAAGCTAGCCTTACTGACACTGAAGAGTGAGATGAATTACGCAACATTAAATTATTAAGACATGAAAAAGTACACTGTTTACCTACCTGATTATTTTTACGCACTTACTTACTTCGGTATCAACTTACAAGATGTAAAAAAGAATGTAAGGGATAATTTAGGTGTGACTAGACTGCCTAATGGCGTGGAGTTTATAGAAGAGAATTAACCAATAACTGCAGTGAGTCTGAGACTGTGAGGTGCATCGCTGCATCCACTGCAACTAATATTAACTTTAAATTATATTACTATGACAACTACAGACACTGCGTTAACCCGCAAAGTAATCCTTTTCGCATTCAATTATGAGCCTCAGTTTATCGCCAAAGCATTCGCTGATGAGCCTAGACTAGCAGAGCACTTTCAGAGTAAGTTCAGTGCTTACTACAGTAGATTCGGTAATGGTGAACAAGCCTTCTTATGGCTATGGACTAGCATGTCTCATGACCACCAAGACACCTTGGCTGAGTATATTGAGTCACGTAGCTTCTAACGCTATAAATAACCCTATAGAACGCAGTATGTACAACTACTGAGGGATTTCCTAGATGGATTAAATTTGTACAGTAAAGACACCAATCTAGGTGGTGGTCTTACATAGGGTGAGGACGTTAAACTCACCCAACTAGCAGTGAACATGGTTGGTGGAAATAATAACACTGTGTGGGTTCGACTCCCACCGCTGCTGCTATATTAACTTAATACATTAAATTATGATTAGACCGAACAGAGAAGAGCGTTTGTGGGTATTTTACACAGAGGACAACGATGGTAGAACATGCATCCATAGCACCAAGCTATGTAAGATGCCGAGTAGAACTTCAAATTGGGCTGAGTTGCAGCACCACTTAGATAGAGAGTATATTAGAAGCGTAGGTTACACAACTAAACAATAGAAATTATGAGACGAGTAGGAATTGAGTACTTCGCTAAGAAGCGGCATGACCACACATCATTCAGCAACAGGGCGTTCAGAGTGGCAGTGGAAGAGAAGAGAGCAGCCAAGCGTGCTGAGAGAGAGTATAAACTTAACAACGAGGAGCTATGAGATACGTATATGTAGTAAAGAGTGGAGCTTACAACTCCTACGCAGATGGTTATCAGTTTGGCACAAGCTACTGCAGCAGTGTTAAGATGGCTGAGTATGAGGTAAAGCAAATCCTTGCTATCAACAGAGCCTCTGAGATAAAGGAGGACACTGATTGGATAGCGAGGGATAACAACGTGTTAAGGTTTGTTGACTACGTTGGTGAGGAGGGTCGATACAAGGCTCGTATAATCGTAGAGAGACATGAACTTAAAGTATATTAATTATGACACTAGAGAATTTTCAACACTTTATGTTAGACGCAGATGGTAACGGTAACATAGACATAGAGGAGGTAGTAGCAGTACTAGTTCAGAGCGATAGTAGTTCAGTAGACTCTATCACAATAGACCACACATTCAAGGTTCGTCAAGTAGCCCATGTGTTGGCTAACTACACGTTTATAATCTACCTAGATGCCTATGGAAATGGGTACAGTAGGATTATAATATAACTAGTAACAGTGGTGGGTCTGAGACTATGAGGTGCAGCGATGCACCCACCACATCTATTAACATTAAATTATATTATTATGAAGTATTTAATTCAAGACACCGAGGAGGTAACATTAGGAGAAATCAATAGCTACTTTGCAGCTGAGCTAGCTAAGACAAATTTAAACAAGGACGATATACTTGTTGAGCAGTCACTAAAGGACAAGGTGGCTATGTTAGAGTTGGATAGAATCTTTGATGAGAATGGTCTAAGAAATTTCACCATTGATGTATATGGGATGCACTTAAACCACACGGGTAATTTCATTGAGTTTTCAGACAATGAGCTTGAGGCTAGGTTTGATGATGCATATGCATGTATCTTAAGTGGAATAACTATTGTCGAAGAGTCTGTAGCATTTGCACACACACCATTCGGCTACAAGGTAAGAGTTGGTGGATTAAGTAACACGGGAACTAAGCTAAATAAACAATAGGAATTATGAGAACTACACTAGACGATAGAATTAAAAACAATGCGATGTTAATAGCAAAGTTTGAAGGATACAAAGTTGATGACCAATCAACTTATGGTGCTATTTATTACTCAGAAGATAACGAGCGAACTGCCATTGATACTGGATACCACACCGATTGGAATTGGCTTATGCCCGTAGTGACTCTGTGTATTCCAATTACCGATGACATACACACTGATGTTGATTGGTACACCGCTTTAGTTGATGGGCTGATAACTCAAGACATAGAGCAGACCTACAACACTGTTGTAGAAATCATTAAGCAGTTTAACAAAATCAAATAAACTATGAACAATTCACTATCACGCTTTACGGGCACAGACTCACCACTACTTAACCTAATTGCTGCAGCGATGTTTATACTATTCGTTGTGGCGTTGGTTGGCTTGGTGGCACACATCATTAACGAACCTGACGTGCTAAGACACGCTAGCTTTAACACTAATAACTATTAAACAATCTAAGAGTATATGAGAGCATATAAGCTATTTAGACGCATGAGGGATGGTAAGCTATCACCTCTATTCATAAACAAGAAGAGCCGCATACCTAAGGGTGTGTGGCTAGACGCTGAGTGTTACCCTACTAAAGGGTTCGCAGTTAGGCAAGGGTGGCACTGCTGCTTAAGACCTTTCGCTCCTCACTTAGTGGTAGGTGGAGAGGGTGCGGGTAAGAGCAGAGTGTGGGTATTGGTAGAGGTTGAGGACACTGAGTTGTATGACAGACCCGAGTCACAAGGTGGCACATGGGTGCTAGCTCAGAGGATGAAGGTAGTAAGAGAGATTAACTAAGAGTAACAGTGGTGGGTCTGAGACCATGAGGTGTATCGCTACACCCACCACATCTATTAATACTAAATTTAAAACGATGATTAAAGACAACATCACAATTGCAGAGGCTCGCAAGTACATCAGCGAGAATTATGGAGCACCAAGACACGACGTGTCACTACTAGTTAGAGCGTGTAGAAATACCGCCAAGGAGAATGAGGGCTTTGAGCCTAGAGATATCTTCCACCTAGTTATCGAGAACCTACCGATAGGTAACGCCACACATAGCTACGGGTTTCACACCGCTATGGGGAGACACCTAATTGAGACTACTATTAACTACTACGAATATTCTAAAACTAATTAAGGTATGGAAGCAAAGATAAAAGAGAAGGCTACAGAGCACATCTCAGCGAAGATGGACGCAGTGTACAGAAAGTTTAACGAGGTCGTTGATGGCTCTCTTGAGGCTATTGTAGACAGAGAAACACAGATGGATATGTTGGACAGTTACGTGGATGACTACGACATGTACTTATATATTTACAAACTAATTATAAACGATAAAAAATCATGAACAGAAAAGATATAGAGAAGAGATACAAGAGAGCAGAGAAAGTAGTATGGGATGTATACAATAGAATATACAGTGACACCGGCTCTGACCTAATAGATGACCTAGTGCACGATAACATGATGTACCAAATGCAAGGTATGAGTGATGAGATTGGGCAGATACTTGAGGGGTTTGAGGATGGAGATGACATCTCTGACGTTGACTTCAAGTACATAGACGAGGCGGTGGTGTACGCCAAGTCTGTTGGTCGAGCGTTAACGGCTTGTAGTAACATAACTGATGCACCATTTTGTTAAACCTAAAGATAATAGAGATGAAGATTAAGGTATCTAAGAGAAGAAAGAATCGAACTGCAGGCTCATGGAGGGTGGTGCTAAACAACAAGGACTTCGGTGAGGTGGACTTACTGAACATCTACACACCACTGTACGCAGTGGCTATATGGTGGAAGAAACCATTGACACTTAAGCAGCGTAAGTATAGATTAAAGCGTTGGATAGGTAAGAAAGAGAGGGTGTTTGACCATTGGTGGAGGATGAGGTTCGACAAAGAGCCAGTGTACTACATACTATCTTCCACCGACTGTGACTGTGTGGAGGTGACTAGCTACGGTAGCTCTGAGAGTTACAAGGAGCACTATGAGTGGATGAATGATGAGAGTGAGTGGGAGTGGGTTGAAGGACGCACTGCCATAGACATCATATCTGAGGAGCAGTGGCTCTACGAGGTAAGGGAGTATGGGCAGAGCAGCTCTAGAGATAGAGTTATGGAAGCTTATGAGAACGGGAGAGGTAACAGTGTAATCATTTAAAATAATAATATATGTATATAAACATGGCAGTGTACTCACTAGAGAGCTTTCTAGGAGTACCACACGTATCAAACAAGGAGATATTTGAGGATTATAAAAGAAGTTGTAATGAGCAGCAAGTATTAATTAATAAAATAGATTAAGTTATGGACACAAGATTTTTCAGAGTAAACGGAGTAAGCAACAGAATTGACACAGTAGGTAACCACTTTGTAGATGGTAGATGTGTGAACCCTAAGTCATACGAGGGTGTGATTGGAGACACTCACCCGCTTGAGGATGCGGAGCTAGAGCCTGCTATTACAGTGACGGGATTCGTACCCTACACTATGAAGGAGAATAAGAATGGGTGGCTAGTGTTCACCCGAATAAACTAAATATGGGAAAGCTAATAATAGATAACAGAAGTGAGACACTCACAGACCAAGACGCTTGCAGACTGGTGATGAGGGTCATAGAGGGTGGCAGAATCAGCAACGATGGTAAGCAGTACTGCTACCTAACATCGTTTAGCTTTGGGCTTACTAGTCAGAGACACACAGTCTCAACAGACCTTAATAAAAACAGTGATAGGTTTATTGTGTTAGATAGTCCTAACTAATTTATTACTATATTTGCAAACTTAAATTAAAATAACAATAGATATGAGAGAAACAATTAGAATCAATGAGAGCGATAACTTCGTATGGAAGATTGTCACAGACCAAGCTATAGACCTATTCAACACGGGTCTATTTCAGATGTACGCACTGCATGATGATGACACAGAGAGCCTTATACACGACATCAAGGACTTGTGGTACTACCTAGTGGATGATGTGGAGATAGGTATAGAGGTAGGCTTCGCTAACTACAGAGAGGTCTCTAAGCTAGAGAAGGTGCTGAGTAGACACGACTTCACCTATGAGCTCAGCTCCGATGCCTTAACTTACGCTAAGGGTACGGAAAGAATGAGAGTGATTTGCGAGCTATCTGATGAGGTGGATAGGGAGACGTTCATAGCTCTATGGAATCGTTACGCACCTAGTGACCTCAGCTTTGAGAGGGATGTAATTGCACCAGTACAAGTATACTATAATTATAAATTAAAACAATAAGAGATGAAGAAGTTTTTAACAATAAACGGGAGTAAGGCTTGGATAAGCTACAAGGATAATTTAGCGGAGGCTAGACAGTCGGCTATTAACATATGTGACCACAGTGAGGAGGTTCTAGTGCGTGAGATAGATGACATGACAGACCACACACGGGTTATCATACAGAACGAGTACCACGACAGTCTTATGGAGGTTGATAATAGGATTGATGAGGTGCTAGAGTTGTACGGACTCACCTTTCAGCCTAGCAAGGGCACGAGCTACCACTTTTTAGGTGGCATCTTCCGAGGTGATAAGAATGTTGCAGCAATCTACCCTAAGTGTTTCTACATAAGGGATAGTTCGTTTGCCTTGAACTCAGTAACGCTTAGTCTAATCAGGGACATACAGAGCGTGTATAACAGTCAACTAGACATTGAGTAATGGTGATGGCTATATGTATAGCGGGGGAGGTGCTTATAACGTACCTCCTCATAAGGCTAATATTCAGAGACGATAAGATGTATAACGAAAAACATAAGGAATGAAAATGGAAAGGTTTAAGAAACATTGGTCGGACAATCCGTACAGAACAATTATAGAGATATGCGAGGTCAGAGCCATGCAAGGTATACCCGTCGTAGACACGCTTAAGGACTTAGCTAAGGGCGTTGTAGGACACCGAGAGGGTAAAGCAACAAGTAGGATAGAAGAGGCGTTAGGCTTCGTTATAAAGAACTTCAAGGGGCAGTATAAGCTCAAGAACTATCTGGTACAGGGTACAATTATTAATGAAATGAAAAAAGAACTAAAGGATGAGAAATAGAATAAACAAGTACAGACGAGTGAGGCTAGAGCTCTCAGAGGATACAAAGATATGGCTGCTAATACTAGGTCTATTCCTAGTGCTGCCATTTATTACGACAGTGCTGCTGCTATTCTTTTTCTTATGATAGTGATAACGGTTTGAATATGAATTTTAAAAAGTGGTGGCGGTTCGATACCGTTAAAACAAGGTAGGGTTACCAATAGAAATATGTTGCTACTCGGTAGCGTTAAGGTAATTAATAGGTTCGACTCCTATTTGAAAAGGCTCTGACAAGAGCTGATAGCTGTAATGTTGGAAGCCACTTTTTATTATTTATATTTATTGTTGTATGTCTTTTTTAATTGCATACAACGTATGGCTATATGGTTAGATTTTTAACGGATTAAATAACAGAAATTATGGAAGATAAAATTACAGCAGAAGATATGATTGAAAGATTAGGTTTAGAGAAAAAGCCTAAATTATTTTTACACCTTGTTAGCGGTATGCCTAAACTTAGAAGATACTTAACATGTGGAATGATTGGAATGTGTTTTGAATACGTGTATAGAGTAGATAGTGAAGTTTGGTATTTGCCTCTAAGCATAGGAATATTAATGAGTATAGCGATGATTGTTGATGTAATAACAGATTACCGCTAACGAATTTGGGTATGGTTAGTTGCGAATTTAAAAGATATATTATGATAAATAAAGAAGATTACGAGAAAGCAAAAGAGATTGTAAAGCAGTACGAACAGGAGCAATTAACTATACCTGTTGTTAGCTCTAGTAAATGGACTATAGAGAGACTGTATGAAGTAGTAACCAACCCGAACCTTAAAAACGGTTGTGATATACACTTGAAACATCTTTGGGAAAACAATGGTGTGAAAAGTATATTTACAATAACAGGATTGGATGTATCTCACTTAATTGGGGACAGACCAGATACTAGCGGAATAAGAATTAAAGACCCTAGAATTTCGTTTAATGTAATTTATTAGAGCTAACGGTTTGTGTATGGTGTCGTTTGAGGCACGAAAATGCATTATACACCTTGTTATGGTTAGTTAATTTATAAGATAAAAATATGGATAATAAAAAAATGATAGAACACTGTAAGACAAGCATAAAAGTTTGTGAAGAAAAAATATTAATCGAGGGAGAAAATGGTAAGCATTTTTGGGAGAAATTAAAATTAGAGTGGGAAAAAAAGTTGAATGAGTTAAAAAGTAATTAACCATAACTTAAAAGTATAAACCACGTTTAAATTAAAATATATGAAAGCACTTAAAGATATACCAAAATTTAGAGAAACGAAGTTACATAAATGGATGAGCCTTAAATGTGGCTTATACAATGTTATATGGCGTTTTTACACCCATCATTGCCCTAATTGTGGTAATACTTTATGTGAGTTTAGAGGAGTACACGATACCTGTAGAAAATGTGACTTGGTGTAAATATGACTTATAACTGTATTGTGTATGATTAGTAGCGGAATAATAAACTAAAAATTTATAAAAATGAAAAATAGAATAATAGAGATTTTAAATAATAATATAACTGAAAGTAAAAACGATTATAATAAAATATACGAAAAAGATTTCGATAACTTGGCAAATGAGCTATTAGAAGCTATTAATTATACACGTTGTTGTGAGGAGTTAAAGGAATTGGATGACGATAACTTTGATGATTGGCTAATAGTTAATGGATATACAGTTTACAAAGACCACTATATGAAAGGCGACCAAGTATTTTTTGAAAGCGAATTGATACAAAAATACAATAATGAAGTAATGAACCTTTAATTGCTTACAACGTTACTTGTGTATGCCACGTTGCGGAATTAAGAACTGAATTAAATAGATAAAGATATGAATTGGATTAAGCGATTATTTAGTAAAAAGATAGAAGCCAAGCAATGTGATATACATGTTGTTAGGCTTACGTTGCCTGTTGAGGAAATGAACGAACACCAATTAACAGACGTTGTTTTAGGATGGAACTTCCCCTTTATGACTTTAACTGAAAGTAAACTACCTAATGTTTGGTATCACGAAAGTTTCGATTGGCTTTGTAAATATACACCAAGAGGTTTTGCACAAGACAAACTTGCTTTTGGTGGAAGTAAGAAAATATTATTTGAACGAGGATTTGGAAGGTAATGAAGCCTAACGTTTAGTATAAGAATAGTAGCGTGTAAGTACGCTAAAACATTGAGATAGTAAATACATTAATTAACAAGTAATAGCTTTATAAATTGCACCTAAATAGCTATTATTTTTATACATTGTTAGGGTGCGTTATTTGATTATGATAACACTTATTCAATATTTGACAAGACCTAAATTACCAAAAGAGTATGATGGCAAAATTTACAAACACTTATGGCATTGCGCTATGGTTGAGGGTGTTTTATACACTTTGCTAGCATTGATGTTTTAATGCACCCTAACTAGGGGATATGAGTTATAAAAGTAAATCAAAAATAGAGAAATTATGACACCAAAAGATAAAGCAAAAGAGTTAGTAGATAGGTTTATTAATCAAATGCCAAAATACTTACAGGGAAAATTAGGTAGATTAACAGCCAAACAATGTGCATTGATTTGTGTAGATGAAATACAGAAAGTAACTAATTACGAGATAAATTATTGGGAAGAAGTTAAACAGGAAATAAATAAATTATGAAACCAAAAGAAAAAATAGAATTAATAGAAAGATTAGATGAAATAGGTAATGCACCTCAATGGGTTATTGAAGCAATAAAAGATTTTTAATATGACAGCAAAAGAAGAAGCAAAAGAGTTAGTTGATAGGTTTTTAAAAGAATTTCCAAGTACAGACGATATAGGTTTTGGTCAAATTAAAATAGCCAAACGATGTGCATTAATTTGCGCAGACAAGCTACAAGCTGTATATAGCAAGTATCAAGCTTTAGGTTATGTTGAGCATTATGATAAAGTTAAACTATTGTTAATTAATAGGCACAGAGATGGTGATTTACTATCTTTGCAAAAACGAGATATATGAACTTTAGAACACCACAGAGGGACACAAGGGATAGGATTGATATGAGGTCACCCCGAAGGAAAAGATTCGAGAAGATACTGGCACACACTATCATCTTTGGCGTAGTAGCTGCATCGATAGTTGCCACGTTATACTCGGTCTACGCCTACTACAAACTTTAATATAATACTAAATTTAAAACTATGAGAGAAGCTATTGATTTTTACGGGTATATATTTTATTCGTACATTTGCAAACCCCAAAAATTATGAAGAGGTTAAAGGAATGGTTCGAGGAGGTGTGCCCTGATAAGGTATTCACCTCTAAGACCTGCGACTTCGTAATCCAAAGGGGTTTCAAGATAACGCACTATTTTGCAGACAACTCATACACAATTTTGGACACTAGGTTCAATGATTTCTACAACAGTGTATCCAAACACGACATGGACTTGTTTAAGGCTTATGGATTCGTGAAGGGCACTAACATGATTATGTACGGTAGAAACTTGATACGTGTCGAGAGTTATATGAGGGAGATAGAGACGCTATACATTAAGAAGGCTAAGTACCAGAAGTTGCTACCCAAAAACGAGCGATTCTATACGAAGCGGATAAAGAATTGTAGCGAGAATATACACAGACTGCATGACATGATGCAGTTCTATCAGGCACAGGTAGAACAGTTCGAGAGTAAACACATTACACATTTATTTTAATTTAAACTTAATTCAATTTTATTATGAGCAGAACACAAAGAAGAGGAGGAAACACTTCACCGATTAAACGTTATTTAGATTTCAGAGGCAGCACGGGTACATTTACCTACTACGACAAGGATAAGAGAGAACGAGTAGAGCTAGAGCAGTTAGAGCTTATAGTCCTAGACGTTAGAGCATCTGTATCAGGATTCGATTCAGATACTAGTGCACAGATTACATCTAACTTAGTCGCTGAGACTGGCAAGGACATCCTAAAGGTTGTGTCTTGGAAGGATAAGAAGGTTACTAATATTGCTGAGGGGCTCTACAAGAACATTAAGGACACTGTGAAGGCAGCGGGTGGTAAGTTTACTACCAACGTTATCTGTCTATGTGACGTCACTGGAGAGGGTGAGGAGATATGTAACGTACAGTTCCAAGGGTCATCACTTAACGGATGGATTAACTTCATCGAGGAGATTGGTGAGGGTGCTGAGTACGACAGTGTAATCAAGGTAAAGCGTGGGGCTTTGTCTAAACTAGTCAAGGGTAAGTTTATACCAGTGACTGAGAAGGAGGAGAAGGATTTGGACGCCAAGCTTAAGAAGAACCCTAGAGCTCCTAGACCTATTTGGTTCTATGTGATAGACTTCAAAACGCTACCGCTTACTGAGGATGATATTGAGATGGCTACTGAGCAGGACATCAAGGTGCAGAAGTACTTTGAGGGCTTCACCGACAAGAAGAAGGTCGAGGCTACGGATGATAGTGAAGAGCAGGAGGGCAAGGAGCAGACTGCTCCAGAGGATGACGAGGAGGACGATAAGGACGCACTACCTTTTTAAATAGCTATGGCAGTTAGGGTAACCACCTTATGGAGCGACAACAAGTTCCTTCATATGGATAACAACTCAAAGCTGCTATACATCTACCTAGTTACTAGCCCCAACTTAATGACTGTTGGGGTTATTAACGTAAACCTAGAGCTTGTGAAGTTACAACTGAGCTTAAGTTTAGTAGACATAAGGAACGCCACCACAGAACTAGTGAGCACTGGTTACGTAAGGGTCAAGAAGATTAAGGAGCAGCTATACTTTATAGTACCTCAACACTTCGACACCATACCCAACAGTGACACTACTGTGCTGAAGGCTACCAAGGAGTTATCCTTGCTACCTGAGGCTCTGGTGAGGTTTCTTAGCTCTATAGGTATAAAGACTAGCAGGAAGGTTGTTACGTTTAATGAACCGTCTCCTAAGGAGATTATGGACTACTCCCTCTCAAGGGGCTA
>Ga0208134_1000971_pt1 | contig 17505 bp, 24 predicted proteins | sample VirMetDEL_Mar_31_FD_184515 | JGI IMG/M metagenome (GOLD analysis project Ga0208134, IMG submission 184515) | Aqueous microbial communities from the Delaware River and Bay under freshwater to marine salinity gradient to study organic matter... | ecosystem: Environmental > Aquatic > Marine >... | reverse complement strand
CCCTATCGATGATGATAGTACTCTGTGTATTTTTATTTGAAACGCATTTTTCAAGTCAAACCCTACCCTATCAATGATGATAGTAATCCCCATAAATTTTTAAAAATAAAAAAATGTGGGAGTCTTGATCTTTATCGACTCCCAAGTTTGAGGAAAAAACGTTCCGTTAATGAGTTATAAATAAAATCTTTTTACTTGGGCAATCCCAACAAAGAGCGCACGTTGTACAATTGTCAGTTAACTTTGTTTGCTCTGGACATACTATAGACTCGCCTTTTACCGCTTGCATGATGTCCGTACTATTTGCCGAAAAGGATTCTTTAAAAGAATTAGAAAACCTTATTGCAAAGCGGTTGCCGAATTTTTTAACTAATCTTTTAATCTCTAAACCTATTTCCGAATATTGTTTGTTTGAGTCTTCTGGTAAATAGGCGGTATAACCATACAATGCCAAGTTAGGATATTTTTCTAACATTGACCCCCAGAATAGAACGTAACGAATATTAAAAAAATCACCTAATACATGAGTTCGTAATAAGACTCCATATTGTTTAGAGCAGTATAAATCTAAATCACTAATAATTTTTTGTTCCAATAGTTCTTGATTGAAATGTGAAATTCTATGTGCGAAGGGCATATTATTGCCAAAACAAGTTGACCAATGAAAACAAGATGTGGGGCAAGTTGCACGTTCTTCAAGAGTCAACGTATACATTCGATAGTCTTTAAAACTACCTTTTTTAACTATTGCGCTTTTATTACTACCAAGCTTTTTATTCTTACTAGGTTTAATAACATTGTAATTATAATCAGCTAAATTTTTAATACTCTTTTTATAAATAGTATTTTCTAAATGTAGATACTTTGTATTTGGTGAATAACAATCAAGCATTATTGACTCCTCTTATCTTTATATTTCTTTTCAATATCATTAAATTTTTTTTGGATAGTGTAATAATCATAAACGTTAATAACTACCATTATCACAATTAAAACAGCGGTTATCGTTGCATATGTTAAAAGAAAATTACTTGAATAAATTAAATGTATTAAATCCATTGTCTTAAACTCCTATTGTATGTGGTGCTAGTTGTTCGGGAATAGCTAACAATATTGAAAGCGGTAATATTACGAATAGTATAAATTTAAAAGTTTCGGTTATCATTTTTGTTTTTTCCTATGTTATGCGGAGTCTAGTTAATACCAGACTCCGCTTTTATGGTTTATTGCATTGTCACTATAGTTGTGACTCTCTTGTCATTACTGGCGAGTCTGCGCTGTTTCGCCACTAAATATGGATAGGCGCGACTCTGCCCATTGCGCTTGTAGTTCGCGTAGTAATTGACTCTCTTGCCAATTCTAATAACTAGAAAACCTTCTTTAGATTTACCTCCAGAAGTAATGTAAACGGAGTCTGGTTTTACTTTGTCATTAATGCGGACGCGGTAAGGTTGGACGTTCATAATCTCAAAAAGATTAAATATTACTTTTGCCCATTCGGTTGAGTCCAATTCAGTATTCGGATTTAACTCCGTGTTAGCCTTCATTAAGGCGCGAACGTCTAGGTTTTCAATTTTGTTAAAATCAAAGTTTGTATTATGTATTTTTTCCATTGTTTTTTTACCTCATTAAATGGATGTTTAAATTTATACTCAATTACTGATTACGCTTTACAAAATCATTAGTAGCGTCAACTAGTGATAAATCATAGTGACCGCCAAAATAAGAGTCATCGAAATAGCCAATAGTAAAATAAGCTTTATCGGAAAACGTAGGATTATCGAATTTTCCTAGAATATATTCATTACTCTTTTCAATCACTAGCGCGGTATTCCCTCCAAGAATAATGGTAGAAGAGTCAAGCTTGACCGCTTTTTGAGTCTTCTCTTTTTGATCATAAAGAGCAACGTTTTCTAAAACGTCCCATTCCGCTGTTTTATAATCGCGTAAAGCGGACTCTGGATTCTTATTAACTGCTTTATTGATATAAGTTTGAATAGCTAATTTTCTTATTTCCTTATCTTCAATAAGATCGGAATTGAAATTACCGTTAATTGTGGCGGTTGATATAGCGTTTTCGATTTTTTCAAATGTATTCATTTCGTTTTTTCCTTTGTTAGTGATTCGCCCCAAAACAGGGGGAATCGGTTTGTTTCAACCATTGTCTCAAAAAATGATAGCAGAGTCTAGTTTTTATTTTTGATGCGGTTATTGTCTGTGAACCATTTATAAATAGTAGTGCGTCCATTGTAGATATTTTTTGAATAAACACGCGGAGTCGGTACGGTATGCTTTTTTCACTCATGAAATAGACTCAACGAATAAATAATTAGTTTATAAATACAATAAATATAATGATTTAGTTATGCCATTTGCCCGCCTTTTTAAAAACATATTCCGAAAATACAGTAAAAAATTTTTTGAGTCTTGCTGCCGAGAATCCACCTACGCGGGTGATAGTGCGTGGGACACCCCCCCATGTCCAGTATACATGTATGTACAAATACACAGAAGTGAAAATTTCAGTTGACAGAATTTAAAAAACGTGGTATAACTAAGTTAAGACTTTCTGAGTTAAGACATTAAGTATTAACATATATAATATTAACTTAATAATAGTTATAACATATAGTTAAGACTAACATAACTGTACACATACCTATACTAATTACAAACTTTCCTAAATTAACTATTGACAATGAGTAAAAATAAAGTAAAACTATATTCATCTGAAAACGTTCTAGATGAGTTCTATGAAGCGATAAGTCAAAACAAGCCAAATAAGGCACAAAGACTTCATATTCCTAAATCAGATGTGTTCTATGTTCGTGCGGCTATACACCAGAAAACTGGAAACCTTTACACCCTAGACCACGTAGAACGAGCCTTGTACCTAGAAGGACACCTAAGTCGGGACGAAGTTTTAGACCCCGACAGACCTAGAGGATACTGTTCCTATGACACCCGAAATGCTAGATAGATGGAAAATCCTACCAAGACTAATGATGCTTACTATGACAGGTGTCTACATTCGCTGTATCGAATGGGCTTTGAGTCAGCCCGACTTGACGACCCAACAGGCAGGGCTAGTATCAGTAATTACCGGGGCGATGACTGGGAGTTTCGCCATATGGATGAACGCGGAGAAGTCCGAACCCAAAAGAATGGAGAGGGAAGAACGATGAGAAAGTACTTAAAAAGATTATGGTGTGCATTGTGGAACAAGAAGTGCCACGATGACTGCGACTGCGTATAGTGGCTGTAGACCCAAGGATAAAACGAGCAGGTGTTTCTGGTTATAACAAACCCAAACGTCTAGTTAACGACTCTAGTGGTAAGTCCCACGTTGTATTGGCTAAGGTTGGTGATAAGGTAAGAAAGATAAAGTTTGGTCAAGCAGGAGTAAAGACCAACCAGACAGTAGGACAGAGAAAAGCATTTAAGTCCAGACATGCTAAAAACATAGCAAAGGGTAAAATGTCTGCAGCATATTGGGCAGATAAAGTAAAGTGGAGTCCAAGCAAAACAAAGTCTCCTTCTAAGAAATGGGTAAAGGGTTCTTAATAATGATTGGAACAATACTTAGTTCAGTATCAAGTTTAGCATCGTCCTACATAGAGGGCAAGACAGCCATACAGAAGGCTGAAGCCACCATTAGGATGAAAGAGGCAACAGGAGAGATCGACTGGGACTTGGCTGCTATGAGGGCATCTCAAAGCTCGTGGAAAGACGAATGGCTGACTTTACTTTTCAGTATTCCTCTAGTACTGAGCTTCATGGGAGAATGGGGAAGGGGCATAGTAGCAGACGGCTTTACGGCTTTGGCAGGTATGCCTCAGTGGTATCAGATTGCGTTAGGAGCTATCGTAAGTGCGAGCTTTGCCACACGGTCTGCAAGTAAATTGTTTAACATGAGGAAGAAATAATGGGAAAAATTTTATCCATATCACAAGAAAATTCAATCTTTAAGGCTAAACCACAAGCCGTAGGTGGTGACATGTCAGGACCTTCTTGGTCATCTCTGGCAAAGAAGTATGGAGTATCTGTAGGAACAGTACAGCGTGGATGGGCAAATGCTAACCTAAGAGCTAAGGGAAAAAATAAAGGTGGCATGATAAGAAAAAAGAAAAAGAAGTAATGGCAAAATGGAATATACCAATGTTTAAATTATCAAGTAGAAGTCTAGAAAAGCTAGAGGGTGTTAACCCTGTATTAGTAGATACGGTAAAACGTGCCATCCAACTGAGCAAGGTGGACTTTGGCGTGATTTATGGTGTTCGTTCCTTGGCAGAGCAGGAAAAGCTGTACAAGGCAGGACGGTCACAAACAATGAAGTCTCGCCACCTTATCCAAGATGACGGAACATCACACGCTGTCGATTTAATGGCTTACGATGGCAGTAACCCAAGTTGGGACATTGTGATGTACGATGATATAGCAGACTCTATGAAAGCTGCAGCTAAAGAAACTGGAGCTAAAATTTGTTGGGGAGCTTCTTGGCATATAGATGACATAACAAAGTGGGATGGCACTATGGAAGAAGCCATGAACGCTTATGTAGACCTACGTAGGGGACAGGGAAGACGACCATTTATTGATGGTCCTCACTTTCAATTGAACTAATGCCTAGAAACTACAAAAGAGAGTACGCACTTAGCGGTGCAAAGCCCAATGAGAAGAAAAACAGGGCTTCTCGTAACAAGATTAGGCGAAAACTAACCAAAACAGGGGCAGTTCGCAAGGGTGACGGCAAAGATATTGACCATATCGACAAAAATCCACGTAATAACAGCCGGGGAAACATAAGAGTCGTAGCAAAAAAGGTAAATCGGGCAAGGAAATGACAAAAAAGAAGAAAAAAGTAAACGCAATACCGATTATGAGTTTAACAGTAGTAGCAGTACAGAAGAAAAAGCCAAATGGGAAAAAGAAGCGACTTCCAAAGAAGGGATAGGGACTTCTATCCAACGCCAGAGGAAGCTGTATTGCCCCTACTGGACCATATAGAGAACTACTTTACGTTTGTAGAGCCGTGTGCAGGGGATGGACAACTCACAATGCTCTTAATGAAGTATAAAGATTGTAATTGTTGGCTACAAAGCGATATAGAACCGCAAGATAGTAGCGTAGAGAAGAGAAATGTACTTGACATTTTTGTAAAACCAGAGTATTATATTACTAACCCACCTTGGGAGCGAAAACTACTACACCAGATCATAGAACACCTAAGTGATCTAGCCCCAACGTGGTTACTGTTTGATGCTGATTGGATACACACAAAGCAAAGTCAACCTTACCATAGTAGACTAAAGAAGATTGTAAGTGTTGGAAGAGTGAAGTGGATACCCGATAGTAAGATGACAGGCAAAGACAACTGCAGTTGGTACTTGTTTGATAAAGACAATACGCAGGAAACAGTAATCGTTGGTAATAAAAGAGGGTTAAGTGGCATTTTTACAGAGCAACATCCCATACTTCAAGGCATGGGTCAGACGAGAGTATACGTGTAACTTTGATCAATATCATGGAGATTTTTTACACGCAATGGTAATAGCCGTGACGAGTTTACCGAATAGGTCACTCAGTTTTCAAGTCATATTCACAGGGTGTGAATCAGACGATACAGAAGAAGAAAACGTACACGGTGGAGCAATGTGGGCTAGGATGCCCATCACAGCATTGGTTGGTGACACACCTTACGAGCAATGGCCGCAAGAGTTACCACCATACGTAGCACAGCCTTGGGATTGTATGTCCCATGAACATTCGGTCTACGTTTTGAATAGAGCAACTCCTGCTCCTTGGATAGCCAAGATAGACGGAGAGTTCTACCCTGCCAAGTACTATTTCACTGTAGACTATACAGACAGTGAGATAGCTGACGACCCTGCTCAACACAAACAAAGTCATGTGTTAGAGTTGATGGAGGCAGGAGAGTACACGGGTAACATTGTTGCGTTACCTAACAATCGAGTACGAGTAACACACCCTGCATGGTTTGAGACAGGGGAAGGACCACCAGACTTTAAGCCGAGCCAAAGGGTGTTCCATTCAAAACAAGAGACTGAGTATGTTTGGGATACTCAAAGGGTCTTTAACAACTTATATTCTAAGGAGAAGTAAAATGGTGATGAAGAAAAAACCAATGATGAAGAAAAAAGGTATGGCACGAGGTGGCATGAAGAAAAAAGGATACGCTAAGGGTGGGGCTAAGTTACCAATGGCTAAAGATCCTAAGACAGGTAAAATGATCCCTGCATTTGCTATGGACGGAAAAGGCAAAATGAACAAGGGCGGTATGATGAAGAAGAAAGGCATGGCTAAAGGCGGTATGAAGAAGAAGGGCTACGCCTCAGGTGGTATGACCGTTCCTCAGCTTAGAGCCGCAGCAAAAGCTAGAGGCTACAAGATCATGAAGGGCTAGTCACATGGCAAAGTCAACTGTTAATAAAGCAGGAAACTACACCAAACCAACCATGAGAAAGAACCTGTTCAGTCGCATAAAGGCAGGTTCTTCTGGTGGTAAGCCGGGACAGTGGAGTGCTAGAAAGGCGCAGATGTTAGCCAAGCAGTACAAAGCTAAGGGTGGCGGTTATCGCTAAAGACCCACGATACGGAACTGGTAAGAAACCAAAAGGATCTGGAAGGAGACTATACACTGATGAGAATCCAAGGGACACGGTGGGCATTAAGTATGCTACCGTACAAGATGCAAAAAACACTGTTAAAAAAGTTAAGAAGATCAAGAAACCATATGCCCGAAAGATCCAGATCCTCACCGTTCTTGAGCAACGAGCTGCTGTTCAAGGAAAAGCTAAACAATCTGCACTTGCCAAAAAAGCAAAGCAGACATTAAGGAATAAACGTGGCACTAGCAAAAAGTCAAAGATCGCTTAAATCTTGGAGCAAACAAAAGTGGAGAACAAAGAGTGGTAAGCCCAGTAGCAAAACTGGGGAACGCTATCTTCCTGAAGCTGCAATTAAGTCTTTATCACCACAGGAGTACGCAGCGACAACTAGAGCTAAAAGAAAAGGCACAAAGGCAGGGAAACAATTTGTTAAACAGCCAAAGGGCATCGCAAAGAAAACACGAGCGTACAGGAAAGTTAAATGATTAAAGAGGCATGGTTTATAGTAGCTATTATGTCTGGTGTGTATGAAGATGGCACAAAAGATGTTTTTATACTTCAAGAACCTCAAGAACATGGTCACTTTCACAGTTCACTAGAGTGTAGAGATTATGTACGAGACAATCCTGTTCCTATTATAGAAGCGTTGGCAGAGCAGTATGGTAATCAACCACTAGAAAAAATACTATGCGTTCCTGAAGAAAATGTTAGGAAGTTTATAGAAGGACAAAAACTAGATGCTCTATGAACCTACCTGTGAAGTTTGTGGACATCACATTGAAGACGATAAGTGTGAGTACTGTAAAAACACAGGCGACAACGGTGCGTGGATAGAAGAGGTTATAAAGGAAAAAGATGACAAAAGTTCTAAATGAAAAGCAACAAAAGTTTATGGCTGTCTTGTTTGATGGTGCAAACGGTGATGTTGTTACAGCTAAGAAGATGGCAGGATACGCAGATACTACGGCTACCAGTGATGTCATCAGAGGCTTAAAAGATGAGATAGCAGAGGCAACAAAAGAGTATATGGCTCGTGTTGCACCAAAAGCAGTAGTGGCAATGGGTAATGCTCTGGTTGATCCAACAGAGCTAGGCATACGAGACAAGATGACTGCAGCAAGGGATTTGCTAGATAGAGCAGGGTTCATGAAGACAGAAAAGATAAATGTAGAGTCTTCAGGTGGCGTGTTTGTTCTACCTGCAAAAGAAGGAAAGAATGAGTAACGAAGAGCTAGGCTTTTGGATGCTACCAAAGCCTGATATGTTTTTTAAAGATTGGAACAGAATACCAAGAATAGCAAGAACAATACCGTTTGGCTACGAGATAGATTCTGAAGATGAAGACTTCTTAGTTCCGATAAGTATACAGTTAGATGCGCTAGATAAAGCAAAACAGCACTTAAGACAATACAGCTACAGAGAGGTAGCAAACTGGCTGACCAAAGAAACAGGCAGGTATATATCCCACACAGGGCTAAGAAAAAGAATAGAAGTTGACAAAAAGCGTAAGAGAACAATTACAATTAAACGCAAGTTCGCCCAAAGGCTCGAAAAGGCGATCAGCGAGATACAAAAGCTCGAAGAACAATCCATCGATTGCTTCACCACCAAAAATAGCGCAAGAGCCTGAGACACCTATAGTTCTTCCTGAACCAACAGAGGTAGAACCTGAAGTACTGTTTAAACCAAATGAAGGACCACAAACAGACTTCTTAGCCTCTTCAGAACGAGAGGTACTATATGGAGGAGCAGCAGGAGGCGGTAAGTCTTTTGCGATGTTAGCTGACCCACTACGCGGTATAAATAACCCAAACTTTAGTGGACTGTTAGTTCGACACACAACAGAAGAGTTAAGAGAACTCATACAGAAATCTCAGGAGTTGTATCCAAAAGCAATCCCGGGAATCAAGTGGTCAGAAAGAAAATCACAGTGGACGAGTCCTAAGGGGGGACGACTGTGGATGTCCTACCTAGACCGTGACCTAGATGTAATGCGCTACCAAGGTCAGGCATTTAACTGGATAGGATTTGACGAGCTTACGCAATGGTCAACACCATTTGCTTGGGACTACATGAGATCAAGACTTAGAAGTACAGACGCATCTTTAGGACTGTACATGAGAGCAACGACAAACCCCGGAGGGGCAGGACATCAATGGGTAAAAAAGACGTTTGTAGATCCTTCACCTTCAAACACACCGTTTTGGGCAACAGAGTTAGAGAGTGGTAATGTTATTGCATTTCCAAAAGGTCATAGCAGAGAGGGGCAACCTCTTTTTAGAAGACGCTTCATACCTGCTAATTTGTTTGACAATCCTTATCTAGCTGAGTCAGGGGACTACGAGGCAATGCTATTGTCTCTGCCTGAGCATCAAAGGAGACAGTTGCTAGACGGTGATTGGGATGTAGCAGAAGGTGCTGCATTTCCTGAGTTCAACAGAAGGGTACACGTAGTAGAGCCGTACAAGATACCTGCTAGTTGGAGAAAGTTTAGGGCTTGTGACTACGGATATGGAAGTTACTCTGCTGTAGTATGGTTAGCCGTATCACCTGCTGAACAGATAGTAGTGTACAGAGAGTTGCAAGTATCAAAGGTTTTAGCTGTTGATTTAGCAGATATGATATTGCAATTAGAAGCAGAAGATGGTACAATACAGTATGGAGTTTTAGATAGTTCGCTCTGGCACAAACGTGGAGACACAGGACCAAGTCTTGCAGAGCAGATGATAGTAAGAGGATGTAGATGGCGACCCTCAGACAGAAGTAAAGGAAGTAGAGTTGCAGGTAAAAACGAATTACACAGACGTTTGCAAGTTGACGAGTTCACTCAAGAGCCTCGTATGGTTGTGTTCAATAATTGTACAAACCTCATCTCTCAACTGCCCTCGCTCCCCCTCGACAAGAAAAACCCAGAGGATGTAGATACTAACGCAATGGATCATATGTACGATGCACTACGCTACGGCATAATGACCCGACCAAGAAGTTCCATATGGGACTATAACCCTGTAAATCAGCGAACAGGCTTTCAAGTCGCTGACCCTAGTTTTGGATATTAAATATGGCAGAAGATAACGAAGTAGCATTTGACACCGCAGGTGTCTCAGCAATGCAGGACAATGATCCTGCTATTCGATCAGAAGGTGACGTAGTAAGCTTTGTACAGAATAGATTTAAACGAGCAGAGGATGTAAGACAACAGGACGAGCAACGATGGCTCAAAGCATACAGAAACTACAGAGGACTATATGGTCCTGATGTACAGTTTACAGAAACAGAAAAGTCTAGAGTATTTGTAAAGGTAACAAAGACGAAAACACTCGCAGCATATGGGCAGATAATAGACGTTTTGTTTGGCAACACTACCTTCCCACTTACGGTAAACCCAACTAAACTACCAGAGGGTGTAGCAGAGTCGGTGCATATAAACATAGACCCAAATGCGGAAAAAGGATTGGATGATCTAAAACAGGCTTTTGAAGATAAACCTTCAGAGCCTTATTTGTTTGCGCCAGACGGAAAGTTAAAGCCCGGTGAAACAGTTGCTGACTTACAGAATAGACTTGGACCTATAGAGCAAAAGCTAGGTAATGTATCTGAAAAACTAATAGAAGGTGACGGACAAACACAAACAACAGTTACGTTTCATCCTGCTATGGTTGCTGCAAAGAAGATGGAAAAGAAGATACATGACCAGTTAGAGGAGTCAGGAGCAAACAAACAGTTACGTAACACGGCATTTGAGATGGCATTGTTCGGTACAGGCATCATGAAAGGACCGTTTGCTTTAGACAAAGAGTATCCTAACTGGAATGAAGACGGTACTTACGATCCATCAATAAAGACTGTGCCATCCACAGACCATGTATCTATATGGAATTTCTATCCTGATCCTGACGCTTACAACATGGATGAGGCAGAATACTGTGTGCAAAGGCATAAACTGTCTAAAACACAAATGCGTAATCTAAAGAACAGACCATACTTTAGAGGAGACTCTATAGAGTTATGTCTAGACATGGGGCCGCAATACGACAAGAAGTATTGGGAAGACGACATGAAGGACTACGCAATAGAGAACTACACAGAGCGTTACGAAGTGCTAGAGTTCTGGGGCTACGTAGATGCAGACATACTAGAAAAAAACGGTATAGACATACCTGAAGAGTTAGCAGATGTAGAGCAAATAAACTGTAACGTGTGGGTATGTCAAGGTCACGTTCTAAGAATGGTACTAAACCCATTCAAGCCAGTGCGTATACCTTACTATGCTGTACCATACGAGCATAACCCATATAGCTTCTTTGGTGTGGGTATAGCAGAGAATATGGACGATACACAGACACTCATGAATGGTTTTATGCGTATGGCTATTGATAACGCAGCATTGAGTGGTAATCTTATTATGGAGGTTGACGAGACTAATCTAGTTCCCGGACAAGACCTCAGCGTATATCCCGGAAAAATATTTAGAAGACAAGGCGGCGCTCCCGGACAAGCTATCTTTGGTACAAAGTTTCCAAACGTAGCGGCAGAGAACATGCAACTATTTGATAAAGCCAGAGTACTAGCAGATGAAAGCACAGGCTTTCCAAGCTTTGCTCATGGACAGACAGGGATACAAGGTGTAGGACGTACTGCATCAGGTATATCTATGCTAATGTCTGCTGCTAATGGGTCTATCCGTAATGTTGTTAAGAATGTTGATGACTATCTGTTAGCACCAATGGGTAAAGCGTTCTTTAGTTTTAACATGCAGTTTGACTACGACTCTGACATCAAAGGCGATCTAGAAGTAAAAGCTCAGGGTACAGAAAGCTTGATGGCAAATGAAGTACGTAGCCAAAGACTTATGCAGTTCCTACAAGTTGCATCTAACCCTGCACTTGCACCGTTTGCAAAAATGGATTACATCATTAGAGAGATTGCAAAAGCTATGGATCTAGATCCTAACAAGGTTACAAATAGCTTGCAAGATGCTGTGATACAGTCTGAGATATTTAAGAAGTTTCAGCAACAACAACCACAGCAACCACAAGCCCCACAACCACCTGAAGGAGGACAAGTACCACCTGCACCTGCAGGAGCAAATGTACAAGACACATCAGGCGGTGGGGGATCACAAGTAGGTGTTGGCACAGCACCACTACCAGATGAAGAAGGGTTTTCAGGTAATGTCTAAGATTAAAGAGTTGACGAATAATAAAGAACTATGGGATGCTTTTGTAGAGGAGCTACAAAGATCCATCATTAATTATCAACGCACAATGGAGCAGACAGAAAAGCCATCTGACATATACAGATTGCAAGGTGCTATTTCTGCTCTTAGACGCATGATGCAACTAAGGGATATGATGAACAATGGAAAGACCTGAGGAACTCAACCAACAAAAACAAATGGAAATGGCTTTTATGAACGAGGGCGGTGTCCTTGCTGATGACGGTGTAGAAAAAGATCCAGTAAGTGGAAACGAAGTACCGTCAGGTAGTATGGCAGAAGAAGTTAGAGATGATGTTCCTGCAATGTTAAGTGAAGGCGAATATGTTGTACCTGCAGATGTGGTTAGATACCACGGTGTACAGAAGTTTGAAGAGCTAAGAGATGAAGCCAAGATGGGTCTGCAGAGAATGGAAGCGGATGGACGTATCGGTGGACAGCCAGTAGAAGAACAAGATGAACTACCTTTTGCTTTAGAGGAACTAGAGGTGACAGAAGCGTACAGAGGCGGTATCATGGGTTTTGCTGACGGTGGTGACACTGGTAGTTACGAAGATACTTTTGGCAGTCCTTTTGTGGCAAATCAAAGATATGGTACAGTAGGTACAGGGTCTGCACAGTTAGGCTTTCAGATACGTAACTTTACAAGTTCTGTTACAGGTAAAACTGTGGCTATTCCGTTCTACAACGGTAAACCAATGCAGTACATACCACCAGAGTTTACCGCTTCCGATGTAGCAGGAAGTGGTGGTGCAGGTACTTTTGACCCTGCAGCGGATGAAAGAAGCAGACAAGAAGATGAAGCAGAAAGAGCTAGAACTACTGGTGCTAGTGGTGCTACAGGCTCTGCCTTTGGTCTTCCAAGTGCCTTTGACGATATGCCAAGCACTTCAACTAAAAGCATCAGTGAGATGTCACCTGAAGAATTACTAGAGATACAAAACACTAGGAACACTGTAGGAGGTAAACTATTATCTTATGTTCCTGTTGTAGGTTTTTTAATGGGACTACAAGAAAGCCAAGTAAAAAGAGCTGCTTTAGATATACTTAAAAACAATAAAAATCCTGCAACAGGCGAAAAACTAAATGCTGCAGATGTCTCTGCGTTACGAGCTATTACACAAGCACCTGAGCGAAAAAGTGCATTAGAAACGCTTGGAGACTGGATGAGAGGGCAAAAGTTTTTTGATCCTAATCCAAGAATAGGGTATGAGAGTGGACAGGATTTTCAACAGATGTATCCTGATGTATTAAAGACAGAGTATAAACCTGCACCTAAGACTGCTCCTGATTTTGTTACAATGTCAGAAATAGGAACATCTGATCCTACACCTGTAGATACGCAAACTCAAGATATGTTTCCTGCAGAACTAGGAGAACAAGCGTCAGGTTTTGCTGATGCTACAGGCACAGTGGCTGAACAAGCAGGAGAAATATTAAACGAAGAAGAGATTAAAAAGGCAAGAATTGACAAGGCTAATAAAGCATTTGGAGAACGTCTTGATACTGTAATAAGACCTTTTGTAAATATGTATCATGGGCTTACAAAAAGTATGGTTGGTCCAACTTTTGGAAGTGACGTAGCTAGTTATACAGGTCCTTATCAAATAACTAATCTAGATGCGGTAGGAGGAGATGATGTAACAAACCTATTAGTAAACTCTTTTGCAAAGCAAGGACTTTCTAGTGACTCTGTAGACTATCGTGGGCTACTGTCTAAGATAGCTGTAGAAAGTGATGAGTATAATAACTTAATAGAAACAAGTATGAATTATGACCATCAACCTTTTATAGATAACTTTGGAATAGATAAATATAATTTAGCTAAAGATATGTTAAGACCTAAGGGTTCAAAAGCAAGTGATATAAACAGACCTTCACCTGAAAACACTCCTGCTCTATTTAATATAGCATATGCAAAGAAAAATGGTAACGGAGGGGTTGACTCTGGTGATGGCTTTAAATACCGTGGAAGAGGTTATATACAGCTAACAGGAAAAGGTAACTACACTAATGTAGGAAACATATTAGGAGTAGACTTAACTAATATGTCAGAGCAAGAACTTAACAACTGGTTTAGTAATCAGCAAAACTCTGCAGATGCAACTGCTGCATACTTTTCTATGAGACAGGGAGAAGGTAAAGACCTTTCTACTATAGATGGTATTAATGATGCAGTAGGGGGAACTGTTGGTGGTAAAGCAAAGGCTGTAAAGATTTACAATGAACGACATGCAGACCAAGAGCCATACAAAACAGATATACCTGCTAGTGCTATGACTCAGACTCAAGCTCCTACCTCTGAGCAGTTACCTAGTCAACTAGGAGAACAGGCTTCTGGCTTTGCACAGCCATCACAAGACGTATCACAACTATATGGTAGAGGCTTTACACCAGAACAAATAGGTACTGACCCAAGTGTTGACCCATCTCAACAGTATATAGAGGACTTTCAGAGAAGACAATTAGATACTATAGAGCAAAATATGCCAAGAGATACAAGTCCAGTCAGATCTACTGTACCTTATGGCACAGTAAGAGCAGACCAATCAGGAGATCCCTATGCTCCTATAGAGGGTTATGGTAGCGGTGCTATATCCGACTTTATGACTAGCCCTGCGTATACACAAGCAGACGTATCACAGCTATACGGTAGAGGCTTCACACCAGAACAGATAGGCACAGACCCAAGAACTAGTGTTACACCTAGTTTTGGAGGTGCGTCAATAAGAAAAAAATCTAGACAAGACATAAAAGACAGAGGAACTGCTAGAAGACTAGATCAACTAGGAAGTACCATAGATGCTACAGGTAATATACAACCTCCTTCTATAACAGATCAAATGTCTTCTTTAGACTTTTCACCTCCAAGGGAGTTAGCAACTTTTGTTTCTAATAGACAAGAACCTAGTAGGTACTTATCCAAAACAAAAGGAGGGTTTGATACAAGAAACCTCTCTCCCGGTGCAATGGGAGGACGATTGCGTTCAACACTACCACAAGTAGGTGCGCCTATGCTAGACAAAGTAGAGTTACCTGATACGACTCCTTTCAAAGAAAAAGACGTATCAAAGCTATACGGAAGAGGTTTTAAGCCAGAAGATATAGGTACAGACCCAAGTGTTAAGGTAGATAAAAAACCTAAAGAACAAAAGAAGGAGGAAAAGAAGGAGGAAAAGAAAGAGGAAAAGAAAGAAGAACCTAAGCAAGAGAAAAGAAAAGTTCCCGGAAAAAGCATGAGTGAAGCTAGAGAAGAAGCTGATAAAGTTCTTCAACAAACAGGCGATGCTTTTGCTGCGGATAGAGCATACCACGAAGCGTTTACAGGTTTTACAGCCTCAGGAGAATTATCTCCTAGCTTTGGGTTTAAAGAGGGTGGTTTAGCCTCACGACCAAAGAAAACTAAACCAAAAAAGCGTAACATCAAGAATGGTCTTGGTGGTAAAATGGCTACCTGATGAGAATCAGCCCCAACAATAGGAGTAAATATTATGCCAGAGTTAGAAAACGTAGAAAAAGTAAAAGTAGCAGGGTTCGTTGATCCACGTTCTCGCAAAAACAAAAACGCAGAGCGTATCAAAAAAGATGAGGAGGAGCTGCAAGCACTTCTCAAAGCCAGAGAAGAAGGTACTGCACCTACTGAAGAGGTCAAAGAAGCATCTGATCCTGAAAAGGGAGAGGAAGCAACAAAAGAAGATAAGGATCTTTCAAAAGAGGAGCTTTCTTTTAAGAAAAGATACGGTGATCTACGGAGACACATGGCAAGTAAAGATAAAGATACTGAGGAAAGAATTAAAGCTCTTGAATCACAGTTATCAAAAGCTGCTAGAAATGAGTTGGTATTACCCAAGTCTGAAGATGAAATAGCTGAGTGGGCTAAAAAATACCCTGACGTTGCAGGTATAGTGGAGTCCATAGCTGATAAAAAAGCTAGAGAGCGTTCCACAGATCTTGATAAACGTGTTCAAGACATAGAGCGTATGCGTATAGATGCGGTAAAGCAAAAAGCAGAAGCAGAACTTCTACAGCTTCATCCAGACTTTACCGATATACGTGAGGATGATAAGTTTCATGACTGGGCAGACGAGCAACCAAAATGGGTGCAGGATGCTCTTTATGAGAATGTCGATGATGCTAAGTCTGTGGCTAGAGTCATAGATCTTTACAAAGTCGATAAAGGTATTAAGAAGAGTAGCAATAAATCTGCTGCTTCCGCTGTTAATACCAAATCAAAAGCTTCCCCGACAGCAGACGAGTCTAACAACTACATTAAGGAATCCCAAGTAGATAAAATGTCAGACAAAGAGTATGCTAAAAATCAGGAAGCTATTATGGAAGCAATGCGATCAGGTAAGTTTGTATATGATTTATCTGGTGCGGCACGATAAAAAAGTGTTGACAAGGCATTGTTTTTAAATATAACTAACACGTACAAACATAATTGTCTGACTACCTACGACAAGTATAGACCCATCTAGTTTGAAATCATGAAGTCAAACAAAGATGCAACTCTAAAAAAGCGTAGCCTCTGATAGCAAAGTGTTTAGTTTATAACTAATAGTCTATAAGGAGGACTTAATTATGGCTTTTCAAACAGCTACAGGTTACGGCAATTTACCTAACGGTAATTTCTCGCCAGTAATTTACTCCAAACAGGTACAGCTTGCTTTCCGTAAGTCAACTGTTGTTGGAGACATAACTAACTCTGATTATTTTGGCGAGATATCTGGACAAGGCGATACTGTTCGGATCATCAAAGAGCCTGAAATTTCAGTGAGTGCATACGCTAGAGGTACTAACGTTACTGCACAAGATCTTGAAGACGAGGACTTTCAGTTAGTCGTTGACAAGGCAAACTATTATGCTTTTAAGATGGATGACATCGAAGAGGCTCACTCTCACATAAACTTTATGCAACTCGCAACCGACAGAGCTGCGTATCGTTTAGCTGACCAGTACGACCAAGAAGTTCTTGGGTATCTTGCAGGTTACAAGCAGGGATCTCTGCATAGTAATGCAGATACTGTAAATGACCAAGTTAATGGTAGCAAAGCTATCACTAGCGCAGGATCAGACGAGCTTCTAACTTCTATGAAACTCATCAAGAGTTCTTTTGGAAGCATCACAACTTCATCTGCAGGAGATCATTCTATTCCTGTAGTTAACCTAACAGGTGGAGCTACCTCTGTAGGTACTGCTGCTGTTACACCAATGGTTGTGGTAAATCGTATGGCTAGACTGTTAAATCAACAGCAAGTGGATTCACAAGACAGGTGGCTAGTAGTAGACCCTGTGTTTATGGAACTACTTGGAGATGAAAACTCTAAGCTAATGAACGCTGACTTCGGTGCTGCAGGTAAATTGCAAAACGGTCTTGTTCTTAACAACCTTGCAGGATTCAGACTTTATGTCTCAAGCAATCTGCCATCAGTCGGAACTGGTCCGGGTACTTCAGGTACTGCAAACCAGAACTCCAACTACGGAGCGATTGTTGCAGGACATGGCTCTGCGATTGCAACGGCTGAACAACTTAGCAAAACTGAAACATATCGTGACCCTGACAGCTTTGCTGACATCGTACGTGGTATGCACCTATACGGCAGAAAGATCCTCAGACCTGAGGCTATCGTGACTGCTAAATATAACGCAGGTTAAGGG
>Ga0208134_1000970_pt1 | contig 17509 bp, 17 predicted proteins | sample VirMetDEL_Mar_31_FD_184515 | JGI IMG/M metagenome (GOLD analysis project Ga0208134, IMG submission 184515) | Aqueous microbial communities from the Delaware River and Bay under freshwater to marine salinity gradient to study organic matter... | ecosystem: Environmental > Aquatic > Marine >... | reverse complement strand
TGCGGGATTAGATGCAGCTAGAAAAGAGTTCCTTACTCAGGCAGCTAGAACTAAGACAGACAAACTACAGACTCGTATCCGCTCAGAGTTAGGTACTCTATCTGGAGGCGACCAGCAGGTAGCAGAAGCTCTGTTCCAAGGCTTTAAGTCAGCTGACTTAGGTGCTAAGCAGTCTGCTTTCATTGGGTTAGTAGAGTCCTCTAAGGTAGGAGTAGCTAGTAAGGCTACAGCCAGAGCAGAGAAATTGAGCGTTAAAGTAACTAGTGGCAAGGCAACTGTAGAGGAGATTGAAGAGTTTACTGAGTCTGCTATAGTTACCTCCTATGCTAAGACTTGGGGAGAGGACTTAGGTAGGGTATCTCAAGAGCGCCCTACTATAACTTCACTAGTTGACACCCTAGCTAAAGGGCAGTCTATTAAGGTATCAACTAAAGGAGTTACAGCAGGAGCTAAGAAGTATCCATTCTCCTTACGTCAGAATATAGGTAAGCTAGCTGGCACTAAGTTAGGTGGAGCTAAGTGGAACATACTTAGAGCAAATCCTTTTGAGGCTCAGGCTCGCTACATCTGGGCATCTAAGCTACCTAAGTTTGAACCTACAGCAAAGAACCCTCTGGTAGTAGATGTCAATGACATACCTCTTATGGAGAAGGTACTGCTAGAGGTAACTGACCCTGAAGCATTAGCTAATGTGAAATTCACAGGGCTAGCTAAAGAAGAGTCTATGGGATCTAACCTACGAGACTTCATAGGTGATAAGAAAGTAGCTCTATCTAATAGACTACTGGCTATTAAAGGAGAGACTGAACTAGGCTTGCATAATCAAGATGAGATTGCAGCTATAGTTAATGTGAAGTCCTCCCTACTAAATGGTGAGGTACTACGAGATGCTACAGAGAACTATAACCTTGCTGATATGTTAGCTATGCAGAGTCATGCGGAAACTTACACTAAGCAGTTAGTTGATCAAGGCTCACGTAAGGCGTCCGATGGTGCTGTAGATATATGGAATGTACCTCAGCACGTTAAACTTACTTATGACACTACTCCGTTCCGAGGTATTAATAACTTCGTAGTAGAGAACATGGCTATCATTAAGGAGCAGCAGAAACTGTATCAGGAAGGTACCTCTAGGGCGTCAGCTAGTATCTTAGGTGAGGATTACTTTAAGCTGGAGGAGATTAATAGTGGTAGGGTTATGCAAGGGGCAGTTCCTAGTGGAGCAGGGCCAGGCTATGTGTCCGCTGCATCTTCTAACTATGGTACGCTAGCTGGGTCAGTAGAGAACATAGGTGGGGTAACTGCTCGCACCATACAGAAGTTTCAAGAGTCTGCTAAGGGTAGCTTAGAGCCAGCGCTATATAAGCTAGGAGTTAATCCAGAGGCAGCTATTGAGTGGTCTACCTTAAGTCAGCGTGTACGTAGCATAGAAGGTGAGTACGGACTTAATGAAGCAGGAGATGCCTTAGAGCCACTGTTGCTTATACGCTACAGGAAGCTACTGCGGGAGTCAGCAGAGAATGGCACTCCTCCACCTAAGGAGCCTGTGCTAGGCAACCCTGCTATGGAGCGTAGAATAGAGCTACAGTCTCAGGAAGTTAGAGAGCTAGCTGCCATTCATATTGAGCTTAATAACAAAAGAACTCAGGGGCTTGCTAGCTTACGTACCTCACAGGGACTACAGTTCAATAGGGCGCCAGATGCCTTCTACCCTATACCTGTCAACCCACAAGACTTTCCTCACTTTGCTATGGTAACAGATGAGAGTATCACTAGTGGTAATCACAGTAAGACTCTCTTTGCTTCTAGCGCAGAAGAGCTAGCTGGGATGATAGCTAAGCTGAAGCAGAACCCACAGCTACGAATCAGAACAAAGAACGAAGCTGAGGAGTACTTCTCTTCTATAGGTCAGTGGGACTATGAGAAAACTCTTAGTAATAACTACTTAGATGTAGAAGCTCACCGTAAGGGAGTAAGTGCACCATTCCTAGTGGCTACTGACCCTAAGAAGATTACTCAGGATATGCTTAGTTGGCACATGCAGCGGGAGACTGGCTTAGTTAGGGAGGCTGTAAGTGCTAAGTATGAGGTGCAGTTTGAAGAACTTAAGCGCTTAGGTGACGAGTTCACTAACGTAGGAACTTCTCAGTTCACTGATATTAACTTACTTAAGTTCTCTGGGGATGCTGTATCTAATCCTTACAGAGACTACATTAAGACAGCACTTGCAGTTAAGAAAACTGCTGAGTACCCTTGGCACACTAACTTAAATAAGCTAGTAGATGCTAAGTTCTCTGAGCTATATAAGAAGATTACTGATGTGTTCGATAGCTCTAAGTCTGCTGACGACTTAGCTGGTATTAACCAAGCACTTAATAAGGCAGGGTATAAAGGAGCTGCCTACGATGAGTCTATGGATTTGTTCGCTAACGCTGTGCCAGCCAGAGGTACACTAAGCACTGTGGTACAGAAAGCTAACTCTATCATGGCTACAGTAGTACTACGCTGGGATGCTCTTAACGCAGTGAATAATGCAGTGTCTGCTAACGTACTACTTGGGGCAGAAACTAAAGCTATCACTAGAGCTATAAGCAGAGGGGACTCAGAGGCAGTAGGCGCTCTAGCTAAGCTGACTAGGGTACAAGTACCTGGCACAGCGGAAACTATCTTCGCTCCTGAGAAGCTTATAGCTAATAGTATTAAGCGCTTTAATAGGCAAGGGGAGGACTTTAAGTTCTACAGAGATAACGGCTTCATGACTTCTATCTCTTCTCAGTACTCAGACGCAATGGAAGCTCTAGCTTTCACAGGTACAGAGACTGTTAAGAGTTGGGACACTAGACTTAACTCACTGTACGCTACCCTTAAGAAGGCAGGAGATACAGGGGAGAAGTTCACAGGTAACAAGTTAGCAGAGGAGTTTAACCGCTTTGTTGCTGCCGATGTTATGAAGCAGATGTCAGATGTAGCTGTAGAGAGAGGGCTTATGAGCGCTAAGGAACAGCTTGCTTATATCAATACCTTTGTGAATAGAACACAGGGTAACTACCTAGCAGCTCAGCGCCCTATGATGTTTCATGGCCCTATAGGTCAGGCAGTAGGTCTATTCCAAACCTACCAGTTTAACTTACTTCAGCAGCTACTACGTCATGTAGGGGAGGGCCACTCTAAGGATGCTATGACTCTGTTAGGTTTACAGGGCACTATCCACGGTATGAATGGCCTACCTGCATTCAATGCTGTGAACACTAACCTTATAGGTAATGCGTCAGGTAACACAGAGCACAGAGACGCTTATGATGCAGTGTACGGTATAGCAGGTAAGAGTGCTGGAGACTGGCTCACCTATGGACTAGCCTCTAATACTATGGGTTTACTTCATCCTGACCTTAAGGTTAACTTATATACTCGTGGTGATATTAACCCAAGGCATCTAACTATAGTACCAACTAACCCTAGCTCAGTACCTATCATACAAGCCAGCGCTAAAGTCTTTGCTAATATATTCGAGACAGCTAAGAAGCTTAACGCTGGAGGGGATGTTAGCACTACCTTACTACAAGGGCTAGAGCACAATGGACTTAGCAGACCTCTTGCTGGATTGGCTCAGACTCTGCAAGGAGTTAATAACCCACAGCAGGCATCATACAGTACATCTAACAGAGGTAATGTTATAGCTAGCAATGACTTTCTAAGTCTAGCTAACCTAGGTAGGATGGTAGGTGGGAAGCCACTGGATGAAGCAATAGCTATAGACGCTACTTACCGATTCAAGGCTTACGGGCTTATGGATACTAAGAAGCGTCAGATACTAGGAGAGTCTATTAAGACAACTATGATAGCAGGGCAAGACCCCAGTCAGGAGCAGATAGAGGAGTTCTCTATTAAGTACGCTGAGGCTGGTGGTAGGAGCGAGGAGTTTAATAAGTGGATGACTCAGCTATATAAGACAGCTAACCTATCTCAAGCTAATAAGATACAGCAGTCCCTTACTAGTCCCTACAGTCAGAGCATACAGCGAATAATGGGAGGTAGAGAGCTTAAGGACTTTACTAATAACTCAGCAGAGCAGTAAGCAGTAGCTATAAAAAAGCCCAGATAACTGTAGTAGTTATCTGGGCTTTTGTGTGTGTGCTCTGAGCTAGAGCAAACTACTCAACTTCTCTAGTCTCTCAATCTCAGCTTCCGCATAGAACTTAATCTTCTTAGCCTCTCTTAGTTTATTACTGTGTGAGCACTGACCATATCGGTAGGTAGCTCTGAAGATCTCGCCTAGCTGTGCATTCATATCACGGTAGCTAATAAGATGCTGTAGCTCAGTTGCTCCTTCTGGTAATTCGTAATAGCTAGCTGTGCTGCCATCACTTGTTACTTGCTGCTTTACTGCTTTACTATAATCTGTTGAGTTCATATTAATAATACTCCTGAAGAATTACCTAGTCTGGTATCTGCCATGCGCTTTGTAAGCTGTGGGTATAGAATCTCTAAGTCTTCATTACTATACAGTCCATCCATCGTTACATTACAGTAGGCTGCAATCTCTGCCATCTGCTCCTCCCAACTAAAGTTATCTTCCTCATGTAAGCGAAGTAGCTCAGCTACTAAGATAGGGTGGCAGTTAATCTCAATCAGCATAGTGATCCTAGCCTTACTAAAGTAATCTAGCGTTACCTTAGCTTTATTCTCTACACCAGCAAACACAGCTGGCTCTACCTTAGTTACTTTCATCTAAACAGACCTCGAAGGGTAACGCACTAGAGCTAATACACTCTTCTGGTTGACTACGATCTACTAGTAAAAGAGTATAGAAGCCAGCCGCATTCTTATGTCCACCTCCTCCGAAGAGCTTAGCTATCAGACTGACATCAAAGTCTCCTACACTACGCAAACCCCACTTAATACGGCATTTCTCTGGCTCCACTGTGAACGTAGCAGCGAAACCTTCTGCACTATTCTCTGCTAAGGTGTGCCCTACATCACTTACAAGCTCATAAGGACAATCTACAGTTGGTACTTTGTACCCAGCTAGCTCCATAAGAGCTGCATTATTTACTATCGCTCCTACTGCATATTCATGCCCTTCCTGTAAGCACTCTCCTTCGTCTATAGCTTCCTCAAGTCCTGCCTCAGACTCTAGCAATCTATGTAATACATCCCAGTTCTCTAGTGTGCTAGCGTAGGATTTTATGAGCTTATTAATGTACTTAGTTTCATCTACGTTACCATAAGTGAAACGATATAGGTCATAATCCTCTACATACATAACTAGCTTAGGTGCCTCTAGCTCACTGAAGAAGTATCTCCAAGCCATACCAGCACCTGAGTGAGAGTTATCTAGTATGATTGTAGCTCCCTCTACCTTACCCGTCCAGATAGTCTCAGGACTTATAACTAACTCAGGAGCGTAGCGTTCAAAGGCTGTCTTATGGTGGTCAAGTATAACTACATCTAAGAAGTAGTGCCCATCCTGTAGTTTATTAAGGACAGACACTTCTAGTGAGTAGTCTAGTACATACAGCTTAGTGTAGTCTCCAGCAGGCCACTCAAGACTTAACTCCTGAAGTAGAGACTCCACACTATCTTCATCATAGCTCATAGGTAGAAGTGTGGAGTAGTAACCTTCCTCTGCCGCACGCTTAGCTGCAACCCAAGCAGCAGTGTACCCATCAATACAGTTTGCGTGATAGGCTATAAGAACTCGCTCCTGCTTAGAAGTAAAGTTAGCTCTCATCTCTTTCACTTGTTTTAACTCTAACATATTAACTCTCTCTCGTCTAATGTAAGTAGTGTGTAGTCTAGGGTGTCTGCCAAGGCAGCTTTCCTAAGCCTCTTTATAGGCAAGTATCCATCAGATCCTGCTACTTGCTGTATCTTCTCCGCTAGTATTAAGTTACCAATCAACTCTACTAGCTGGTTACGATTCTCTAAGTCTTGATGTACAGCTTTCCATATAGCCTGAAACCTTAGCGGCCTATGAGCTGCACCTAATACCTCCATTACCTTGTGGGTAACTCCTGAGTTCTTAGACTGACCAAACTCCCCTAGCGCTTTAGGCATTAGGTGCTCTGTAAAGGTAAGGATTGTATTAGCTTCTATGATATCAGAAGCCTCTATGGTAGTGCTAAGCCTACATGCCATAGTAAGCATAGCTATTTTAAGCAGGTGTATGCTACGTCTGTTCTCGTAGCTATCAAACCTAAGATCATCCATACCTTCCCAGCTCATATAAATCTTATCTAAGACAGCGAAAGCCTCGTCTGTGATAGTTACCTTACCTTTCACATGCTTCTTAATAAGCCTTAGTTGCTCTATTAACTCTAGCTGTAACTCAGCATCTGGCTCAGGTGGTATGGTATATAACCTACCTTTAGGTTCCGCATATATAAAAAGCATACGGGAGAAGAACCCTTGCTCAGTAGCTTCAGGAGGAAAGAGTTTATTAAACCCTACAAAAGTGTTACCTCCTAAGATACTAATGGTAGGGTCAGGTATAATTACAGACTTAGAGTTCTTAAGCTTATAGTCATAAGGCTCGTCTATATCCCACAGCTCGCCTAGGATACTCATGAAGTCTAAGTTACCTGTGCCTATGAAGTTATTAATCTCATCTGCCGCAACAAAGACCTCAGCAGGTGGTAGACTACTTACATCTGTAGTTCCGAATAGATTCATATCTAAGATAGAATCAGTATCCATACCTCCAGTCTCGTCTGTTAGTCCTGAGTCCTCAGCTAAGTCTATTAAGAACTTCTCTTGTCTAGTCTTCTTAGCTGCAAACTTAGTGTACCCTGCTTGCTTAATGAGCTTAGCTCCAATCTTAATAGCTGTAGACTTCTTAGTTCCTGCTAGCCCAACTAACATCACATACATATTAGCGTGTATCTTAGTGTGCCCAAAAGGAAAGTGTATGTCTCTACCTATCCAAGCTGCTAGAGAGGTAAGTCCGCACCATCTATGAAAGAATGTCGGGCACTCAGTGGCTGCTGTATACTCTAAGTACTTAGATATAAAGTCAGGCTTAGGTTTAGGTTGTAGTCTAGTGATAGGTTCAGTCACTGTGACTCTCCTGTGTTAAGTTATTCAGTTTCGCTCCAGTACTCAGCGCAGTTTTTATCTAGGTGCTGTCCTCTCTTAGCTCCGGCTGGTACTACAAATGTACGAACTTTTCCGTCATAAGCCTTTATAGTAATAGGTACTTCCATACGCTCTACTACCATCTGTATAAGGTACTCATGCCCTTTACGGTATTGGAAAATTATACTATCGTGTACCTGTGCGTTAAGCTTGAAGTTTGCTTTATGCTGTGGGTTGATAGCTATGTCTTTGAATACACTTAGGTATGCTTTGTTTAGGGTTTGAGCATTTAAGCTCTGTGGTGGGTGTGCTATGTAACTATTAAGTTGTTGCTTACTCTTATCTGGATTGCCAAAGCAGTAACGAACCCAAGAGTGTGTGCGGTCTTGTTCATAGATACCTTCTGCATTCTTAGCTAAGTCTATGATGTTACCAGTCTGCTCCCAGCTATGATGCCATGCCATAGAAGAGAGCTTAGAAGTCATACGTATCTCGTCCTTAACTCCCTCGTAGAATACACCTTTAATAGCAGGGTAGGTTCTATGAAACTGCTCAAGTAAGTAGGTAGCTACCTGAACGTGGCTCCAAAATCTATTAAGGTTTAGTAGCTGCTTAGCTTTAACTATGTTAGGTTCGCCCATAGTATCTACTAATACATAAGCTCCCATGTTATAGTTAGCTCCATGGTTTACTGGCTTGCCTATCTGACGAAGGGGTTTGTTAAGTACCTTACCTGTAGCTTCATCGTACAGATCCTCGAAAGGAACACCAAAGAAGCAACTAGCGTTAGCACAATGAAAGTCAGGGCTATACTCTACGTTATGTATAAGCTGCGCATCCCCTGATATGTAACCTGTATCTCTGGACTCAGCTTGCTCTAAGTCTACCTCACATAGATAGAAGTCAGGGTCAGCTTTAATAGTCTGCTTAACACTAGGTCCGCGAGGTATGTTCTGTATCTGTAGTCCTGTCCAGAAGTGGTGCTCCCGAGAAGCTAAGCGAGAAGTATCTGTGCCATGTGGGTTTAGTGCATATAGAACTCTATGCCCAGTACCATCTTGCCTAGTAAACTCAGTAGCCTTAGCTCCAGTCTGTAAGTACTTCTCTTTAAGAGTTCTAGCTTCCCTTATATCTAGTACAAGACGTAACACACGAGCATTGAATGGGTGCCTGAAGATAGCCTTAGCTATGTTCTTTGCGTCACAGGAAGGTAAGTCCACACAACCTAAGAGTTTAAATAGGGCTTTCATCTGTAAGGGAGACTTAACATTAAAGCTCTCTCCCGCAGGGATATCTAATATAGTATTAAGCTGCTTGCTAAGTGTATCTATGGTATAGTCTGCTTCCTTCCTAGCTCCTGCTAGTCTATCCATGTCCCTAGCTAGTCCTGTCATTTCACTAAGGTGGCATGGGAATACAAGAGGGAACTCAAGTAAGTAGTTACCTATCGCCCAGTCAGGAGCTTCATGTAACATAGCTAAGAACGCATTACCAGTGCCCCAAGTATCTAAGGCATTGTATCTGTAGTACTCATATAGGTCATTGGTGTGAGCTAAGTCTTTCCAGTACATAGCCTTACGTAAGAAGAAGGCATTAAGGAAACCTAAGTCTTTAGGTAACTCACTGTACCAGCTATGAAAAAGGTGTGCTGTATCGTATAAGTAGTTATGTAAGGGAGCACTGTAGCGACAGAAGTAAGCTGCATCGTACTTACCATTCTGCATAATCTTAGGAGCTGGTAGCTTGTTCCACTTACGCATGATAGCCAGTGCGTAGTCACTATCCAGAGCTAGGACTACTGACTCGGAAGTGTTAGCTGTAGTATCAAAGCTAGTATAAGAGAGACAGCGTATTACAGCATTCTCTTTAAAAGTCTCAACATCTACACATATTAGATTAGCTTTGCTAAACTTAGCGTGTAGTAGAGTCTCAGTGCTAGCAGTTAAGAGGGAGAAGCCAGTGAACTTAGTGGGTACGTACCAGCTATCAGGCGAAGTCAGCTTACTAACTATGCGCTTAGCCATGAACTTTCCGAAGGGTACAGTTACTAACTGCTTAAGAGGTTTGATAAAGACAACCTCTATCTCTGGGTCGCCTACCTTAAATGGTGGGATTGTGAAGTAAGAGCCAGCATAACTATCTATAGAAGGAGCCTTGCGCTCAGTCCAGTTAAGTAGCTTAGTTAGTAGGGTTGGGCTAGATGATATGACTCTGCTTATACCCTTCTGCCTACAGTACATAGATACAGAGCTTAGCGTAAGCACAGGGTCTGAACGCAGGAAAGTAGTAGCACTACCTACGCAGGGCTTAAGTAACCTTAAGTACTCTGTGTCTGCGTGTGTACCCCAGAACACAAGCGCATCATCTGCTTGCTTTGCTTGCTTAGGTTTAGTAGCCTCCTTCAGCCTCATAGCTGCTATGTGCTCTGCTAAGTTAGTCTTACCTGTACTACGTGGTGTACTCATACTTATTATATCCTTCAATATTCTTGCCTGTCTTAGTACTAGAAAAGCCCCGCTAGAGGTTAGTCTAACGAGGCTCAGTTGGTTGCTACTAACAGTCTATACTACATCAATCTCTTTAACTTGTAAGTACTTCTTATCAGGATCTGTCTTATCCTTACGGATACTAGAGATGATGATACACTCTACATCCTTAACGCCTTCAATGACTTCTCGTATAGTAGTAAGCTCAAGAGCAGCACAGAAAGGGAGTGCGCACTTCTTAAGATTACCTTGACCGAACTCATTATCTAACATAAACATGGTGTTAGCTGTGTCACCTGCTTTAGGTTCAGCTTCATTAGCATCTGCTAACTCTATACACTCCATGTAAACAAAGTCTAGCGTTACTACAGTAGAGCTGTTAATCTCCTTAGTACCAAAGGTAGCTAGCACCTTATGAACGCCAGCGGCAAATGGCTTAAACTCAGGTAGGTCAGCTAAGTCATCTAGTTTAGCGTCTAGTAAATCAAGTACTGAATCAGTCATGTTATTTCTCTCTATGTATTAAGTTATATTAAGTTAGTGTATTACTATAAGTAAGTTAGTAATGGTTTATGTAGCTAAGTAGTATACTTTATCCGGTATACTAGCGGGGTGTTGTGCAATTCAATAAAACCATAATACCAGACTTTTATTTTACGTCAAGCATTAATTTCGGCTAAGCTACAAGCATCACTTTTTAGCTTTAAGTCTCTCCAGTATAGAGCTAGTAGTAGCAGATACAGTCGTAGTAACCTTAGCGTCCTTTGTAATAACTCTGTCTGCATATAGCTCAGGCTTGAAGATAGCTAGCAAGCTAGCCTCCTCGGCCTTATCTGTAGCCTCCATACAGACCTTAGTGCGAGAGCCAGTTAGTATAGTAGTAGCGTAGTCAGTACCAGAAGCAAAGATATGTCTCTTGTTCTTTCTCTCTGCGTAGATTACATGGTCGAAGTACTTAGCTACATTACGGCTAGAGTTCTTACTACCACCAACAGGAACTAAGACATTCTTCTTACCTTCAGTGGTAGCCTCTACTTCATGAGATATAACTACTACATTATAAGCTGCCTGCTGTATGTGAGATAGGAAGATTTCCATTAGCTTAGCTAAGTTACCCCAGTCATCTGTCTGCATCTTGTAGTCATCAGGCTGGCCCTTACATATGTTAGCCATAGCGGAGGCAGCAATCTGTGTAAGAGAGTCGAACACTACTACTGTATCAGAGCCTAAGTTAGTTAAGTCTATCTCTATAGTGTCAGCCTCTGCCTTCTTACAGGCCATGCAAGCTACCTTACCATGCGCCTCGCACACAACTACCTTACCTTTAATCATCTTAAGCACAGTCTCTATACCTATAGGATAAGAGCGAGTATCAGGCAGGTTTACTATCTCTACATTACTTTGCCACTCCTCTGGTAGCTGGAACAAAGTAGCATGACCATTCTCTAAGCCCACATAGATAACTTTAAAGTGCTCAGCTAACTTACCTGCTAGAAGAGTCTTGCCTGTCTTAGGGCCACCATAGACTATAACTCTGTGGGTAGCACTTGCCTTTAGGTTACTTAACTTAGCCATACTATACCCTCCGGACTAACCGCATTAAAGATTGAGTGTCTAAACGCTGCGTTAGTTGTATCTTCTTCGTAGGGAGTTTCTCCGTGAAGTGGGTTTTGTAGCGCCCCTCTAAGCCATGTAACTTCAGACTCAGTAAGTTCTAGTGAGTAACTAATAACTCTTTTCGTAAGTAACTTAGCCATACTATATCTCTCCATTTTTAAGGTGCAGTTCGTAAGCCTCAGTCGTTTTAGTAAGGTAAGCTATTAGAGATTTAGTTTGGTTTAAGTCTAGCCAAACCCTAGCAGCCGTTCCTTGATCTAACTCTAACTCATTAGCTATTTCTATCTCCAACTCTCCATCTGTATCAAAATGGGAGTCTACACTTAACTTACGCCTAAATTCCATACTATATCTCTCCTATCTGTGCCTGCTCTCTTAAGTAGTTAAGATAGTCAGGGTCATCTTGGTACTTGTCTATCATATCTTGGTCTAACTCTTGAGTTACTTCTTGAGTTACTTCTAGCTCTGGGGCTTGCTCGTAAGCAGACATCGGTATAACCTCCTCGTTCGGAGCTACCTCAGGTACAGACTCTACTGGCTCAGGGCTATTAGCTAGTATAGCTTTCTGGTAGTTACGTAATCTACTAACAAACTTATGAGCCTGCTCTACTGGGTGCCAGTGGGTTTTATAAGCACTCTCTACAGGTTGGTTAGTTCCTGTGTACAGGTTCCAGCGATAGCTATACTTGCTACTAGGTACACTTGCTGCTCGTAGGGAGCCAAGTCGCTTATCAGCGAACTTAAAACTGGCCTCCTCCCTAGAGCAATACACTGGATAGATACCTAAAGGAGCTAACTCCTCTACTAAGTACTCACAACAGTCCCGCAGGACTCCTTTATTTAAAGCTTTAAGACTAGCCATATCATATATCTCCTTTCTTTATCTGCATCTCTACTAACTCTTCAAAGGTTACAGAGAACTGGTACTCACTGTCAGCTACAGCCATCTTGTCTAGCATCTGCTGTGTTAGTGGCTTAACTAAGTTAGCTGTAGTCAGTGTGCATAAGCTTAGATACTCACAGTCTCTGAAGAAATCATAGCAAGCTTCTCCATGCTGCGGGTATGTATCATAACTATCATATAAGGTTATCACTTGCGTATCTATTATAAGCTCCTGTAACCACAGTGCTCTCTGTAGCAGAGACTTCTTAAACGGGAACTCAACAAACTCATAGTTACGAGACTCATATACAAGGTACAGTACAGTGTAAGAACTAAGCTCAGGGAATAGTATATCTAATACAACGCTATAACCTAAAGCTTGGCCTGAGTTCTTGTACATAGTACTGTTAGCGTTCCCGCTAGATGTCTTAGCCTCCAGTACAAGTATCTCTCCTGTAACTCTATGCCTAAGCACAGCATCTACGAAGCCACGATACTTATAACTATCAGGAAGTAAGACCTGAAAGCTAAGCTCTACTGCTGGCCTACCTGCATACTCTACTAACTCATAGTCCTCTAAGAACCCTCCCTGCCTAAGAGCTAAGAACTTCTTAGTTGCCTGCATAGCTAGCCAGAAGGACTTATTCTGCTTAGGGTTGTTAGCTAGTAAGTCTGTATCCCACTCAAGAAAACAGTCTAAGTATATCTGGTCTTCCGTCTTCTCTTCTAGCACAGATTGCATACCTACACCTACAACCTTACCATAAGCAAAGGTGACAGCTTGGTTACTCTCTAAGCTAGCTTCCATCTCTTGTATCTGTGAGTTAAGTCTGTAAAGTTGGTACTTACGAGGACACTTATGTAACAGTCCACGAGAACTGTGAGATAAGAGTTTAAGGCGTGGGTCTATCTGACCTGTGGGTAGGTTCACTATTGTGATAGTTTCTAGCTCACCATCTAAGAAGGTAGAGTTAGGTGTATCTAATAGGGTAGCTGTGGTAGTGGCAGAGGCTTTCTCTGCTGCTTTCCTAGCTAGTAACTCTTTAATCCTGCTTGACATATTATATCTTACCTTCTTTAATTAAGCGTCTCAGTGTCTGGCATATAAGAGCTTGCACCTTACAGTGCCTTACACCATAAGTAGTTCCAGTTAAGTGGTCTGCTAAAGTGTTAGTGTCATAACTATGCACTATCCAATCATACTTAACTGGTAACTCTATACTGTCAGCGGCTGATAAGTCTATAGGAAAGCACCAAGCTATTAAAGCCTTTGCTCCTTCCATATAATTTATATAGCTATCATGGTGTGACTTGCTATACAGGATTAGGAAGGTAGCTAAGCTAGTAGGTAGTAAGGCTTCCTCTGACTCACAGCGTGAGCTTTGATTAGCTTCCTTACTTGCCTTTCTTAACTCCGCTAACCTAGCTAACAGCGGGCTACTCATACTGAGGGTTGCCAGTACAGCTTACATGCTGTAGGTGTAGCTGGTGTGACTCCATCCTTAGCTGTAAGGTCTGCCGCTAACATTACATACCTACCTACTCTACCCTTATGCTCGAAGGTAACTGTGGTAGTAGCTCCGTAAGAAAGTGATATAACCTCACCATCAAGCGGGCCATGCACTAGGAGAAAGTCTTCACGAGGTTGTATCTCACCCATAGTCTCTACCCTCCTATAAGTCAGCTACAGTAAGGTTCTTAAGAGCCTTCTTAGGTGCCTTCTTAATAGCTGTGGTAGCTATCTCAGTAGCAGTCTGCTTCTTAAGTCCACGAACTAAGATACTACACTCCTCTTCACTGAGGATAGTAACTACATCAGGGTCTGCCTTAAGCTGACGATGTATGTCTCTTAGTAGGTTAGCCATGTTAGGTGTGCCTTCAAGCAATGCTGCCTCTAGGTTAGCTAACTTCTCTCTTACTTCAAATCCTTGCTCTATCATATATCTCGCCTTAATAGTTTAATGTTCAGCTTAGTATTTATCTTAGTGTTCAGCTTACTACAAATTTCTTATACCTGTATAAGGCTCTAAAGTAAATGTAACTTTAACTCCTTCTATAGTATAAGCTAGCTTATAAGTGTTACCTAACTCCGGACAAATTACCTTCCAACCTAAGTCACGCCACTTCTCTTTTATAACCCCTTGTATAATCCTACGATGAAGAGATACATCTGCTTCAATGGATAAGGTGTTATTAACTTTAAGTGCATCCCAGATAAGCTGGTACTTTCTCATTGGTTAGGCTCTCTTATAGCGTTTACATTTCTTAGTGCTGCCATCTCAGCTCACTTAAGTAGCTTCAAGTTAAGGTGGCAGTAATAAGAAAGCTCTTAGTATAGCAGGGTCAGTGGCTACACTAAGAGCAATGGTTATGAGTTAGTTCTTACAGAGCTTATAGGTTAGCTAGTAAGTCACTGTCAGATACGTTAAGGAAAGTGTCTACCTTAGCTAATAGGAAGTTTAAGCACTCTTCAAACTCAGAAGCATTCTCAGACTTCTCAGCCCAGATAGATAGTTGCTGTACTACAAGCTGTAAGACTGGCTTGTTTGTACGTACCGGAGTAAGCTTGGCACTAAGGATCTTAGCCATAGCAGTACACTGCTCAATAGTCTTACCTGTAGCATCTGGCATAACAGCAAGGTAATCCTCAGCAAAGGCATCCCATGTATCCTTAGGAATACCACCGCCACGGCGCTGTACCTTAGGAATGTTAGATATAAAGTCCCAGCTAAGCTTGTCTACAGGGAAGGTGGCTGCTGTAAGATCTAAGCCATCATACAAAAGCTCACGAGCTTGCGCGTTAACAGCTCCTTCCATAACTTCAAGTAGTAACTCTAGTGGTTTGCCCCCGCCCTCTAAGATAGCTACGATACCTTCCACAGTTGGGTAAGGGATAGCTAAGTCTACAGGCTTACGGATAGTTTCGATGCCTGTATCTTTATCCTTAGACTTCTTAAAGTTAAAGGTAACAGGCTTAACAGCTACAGCAAAGTCAAAGTTAACTTTAATGTGCTCTTTGATACCTGCCATCTCTTCAGGTGTTGGGTTAGCAACCTCAATCACTCGGGTAAGTACGTCGCCAGCGGCTGTGTTTTCGTTGTTTTGTGTTACTGTGTTAGTTTCGCTCATGAGTGTGGCCTTTATATGGGTTAGTTAGCTTAGCTAGCTCTAGAAGCTAGCGTATTAAATAGAGTAGGTGGGTTTTCTTCCCTACTCAATGGAATATTCATAATAACAAAGTTCTGTGTTTTGTCAAGAGCTATTTTGCTCTCCCTTAGCTGCTGCTCTCTTAGATAGTATGTTATCTCTCTGTCTATTGTAGTCTGCCCGTAAGCTTTGCTTAAGTTCGGTTACTGTGCGTTCATGTTGCTTAATAAGTCTATGAGTCTCAGCTGAGGCGTGTAAACTCCGTAAGATATAACCAGCGTGAAAATACTGTAGATTAAAGCCAATAGCGTAAGCTACAGTTCCTTGCAGTCTCTGCAAATCAGTTCGTGGTGGCCTTATAGCTTTCTTAGTCATAATTGAATCCTTTAGTTTAGTCTTTCTTGCTTACCTTTAAAGTGCTCAGCCTTCTCAGCTAACGTATTACCTTTAATCTTCTGTGCTACTATACCTCTAGTAAAAGACTCTGGCTCACAGATTACATACAACTCCTCTCTAGCTCTAGTAACTCCTGTGTACAGTAACTCTCTCTGTAACATAGTGGCATGACTTTGGTGTAAGCAGAGAAATACTTTACGCCACTCACTACCTTGGGACTTATGTACAGTCAGTGCGTAGCTATGTAACAGAGAGTTAACCTCAGCAGACTTAGTTAGTGTAACCTCAGATGCACTATCCGATAAGCGCACTACTATTGTATGGCTAGCTAAGGTAACTCTATCCTCACTACTAGCTACCTGCTCTAGTAAGAAGTCTACATCTTCCTCTGAGTCAGCTCCACAGCTATCAAAGCCACTATCCTCTACTACGTTAGGGTTATGGCCCCAGTAGTCCAGAGTCTTAGAAGGTGGCTGCACACCAACCCCACTGTAAGCTGGATTAAACTCTATAGCTACTACCTCTGCATCCTCTCTATCATACAGCACCTTGTCCCCCTCGCTTAGGTAAATCTTATTAAACCCTGCTCTGATTTCATAAGTCTTAACTCCTCTCTTACGTGCTAGGTGGTTAGCTATGTTGTTATTTACTTCTAGTGTGCCACAAGCTTTATTATAAGGTATAAGTATCATGTCCTCGTTAGGGTCATATACACCTCCATCCTCTGCTGCCTTAAAGAAAGCTGCTAAGGTAAGTGCTGCGTGCTCTGCGCTTAGTTTCTTCTTCCATGGCTTTATAGTTAACTTGCCTTCGAAGTTCCAGCTAGGATACTCTTCTGCAGGAATTGGCTTACCGCTCAGTATCCTATGAGCTAACCTTATAATAGGAGACTCCAGTGCCTGTCTGTATACCTGAGTAAGCTCTATCACTGGTAACTCTAACATCTTGTAACCTAAGATAGCGCTACCGAACACAGGTGGTAACTGCTGTATGTCTCCTATAAATATCCACTGTACTGTATGTAAGATAGCATCTGTAATCTCTTTATACAGCTCCACTGATAGCATAGAAGCTTCTTCTACTACTATGGTAGATATACTAGAAGGTAGTGGATTGCTTGAGTTTCTATTAGGTAAGAAGCGCATAGTCCTCTTAGTTTCCCCTGTCTCTTCATCCTGTATCTCAAACCTCTCAGGTGCATACTCTAAGAGCTTATGACTTGTTATACAGTTACGCTTAAGGTCTTCACTCTGTACCTTACGTATGTTATTCACAGCCCTACGAGTGTAAGATATTATAAGTATGCCGGGCGTACCTCCGCAATCTAGTAAGTGTCTATGTCCCTGTGGGTCTAGTACTGGTATTAGGTTGCTAGCTATAAGAGCAGACATAGCTCCCTTAGAGCATGTAGTCTTACCAGTACCAGCGGCTCCTATTAGAATACAAGGCTCTCCCTTAGATGCTAAGTCTATGAACTCCTGCTGCTCTTTGTTATAGGTTATAAGCTCCCCGTGCATACCTAAGCTAGTAGTCCCAGCGGCAGTACCAGTAGTTCCAGTAGGTACTAGTTCTACAGAGCAAACTACCTCTTCATCTACAGGTAAGGTGCCATTCTTACGACCTTCCTCAGTTGCTCGCTCTGACTCTGACTTAGCAGCTAAAGCTAACTTAGCCCTGAGAGCAGCGATTGCAGGATTGGCGGAAGCGGAGGAGTAGGCAGGCTTAGCAGCATGTGCCCTACGTACCAAGCTATCAGCACCCCTATCTGAACTGCTAGGTAAGCCGCTATTATGTATGCTGCTATTGTTATTGTTAGTTTCATTAGTTGCTTGCTCTCTCTTAGCTCTTTGTTCTCTTAGTTTAGCGGCAAAGTCTATGCCTGCGGTAGGTTTGGTATGGTTACCTA
>Ga0208134_1000969_pt1 | contig 17527 bp, 25 predicted proteins | sample VirMetDEL_Mar_31_FD_184515 | JGI IMG/M metagenome (GOLD analysis project Ga0208134, IMG submission 184515) | Aqueous microbial communities from the Delaware River and Bay under freshwater to marine salinity gradient to study organic matter... | ecosystem: Environmental > Aquatic > Marine >... | reverse complement strand
GACAATCAAAAAAATCTATTAAGAGACCTAAATCTGCAAAAAAGATTATAGGTAAATCTAAAAGAGATAAGGTTACTGTAGATGAAATGTCTTCTTTGAAGACACAGATTAGACTAGAAGCAAAAGCGGCTAAAGGAGCTAAGACAGACCTAAACCAAAAAAGAAAAAATCTGGCAAAAATAATCAAAGATTTTGAAAAAGGAAAAAATATCACGACTGCTAAGTCTCAGACTATAATAAACAGGATAAGCAAAGTAAACCTGGATAATGAAGTTGCTGTTGAAAAACTTCTTGACTATATTGCTAAACAATACGGAATAGCAAAAGTAAAAGAGGAAACTTCTGCATCAAACACGAAGAGAGAAAGAGCTAAAAATAATATCAAGAGCAAGATAGGTACGGCTAAAGATACTTTCAATATTTTTAAAAAGCTATTTTCTTATGATTCTGGATTAATTACCAATGAAAAACTAAAAAAACAATACGAAGATTTACTAAATAGGTTTGGATCTTCTTCGGCTGTACTTAGTGTAAAAGACTTGAAATCAGAAGCTAAGATTGCTAGAGAGATTGTTGAGGTTATGGAGAAAGAAAATGCTCAGTTTGAAGACTTGGCTGATGTGTTTTATGAAAATCAGGTTTTAGATAAAGATGGAAGCGTAGACTACAAGGCTACTATGGATATTCTAGGAAAAGGAACTAACCCAATACTTGTTAAAGACCAGTTAGATGTATTAGAAAAATACAATAAAAAACTAGACCTTAAAAAAACAAAAGAATCTCTTACTCCAGAACAACAACAGGAAGAGATAGATTCTCTTATAGACAGCGCTATGAAGGAAAAGGTTACTAATAAAGTAACGGACAATAAATATTCTAGAATTTCTGCGTTTAAATTTATTGAGTTAATGAAGGATAGGAAAAACCTAGAAGGCCTTACCGAAAATCAACTTAAAAGTTTACCTCTTATTCTTGAGAATATTAATAATGGTATATTTACTACAAGAGCAAATACTATTATGAATGCCTTAGATGTAAAGGGAAATTCGGATGTAGTAACAGCTCAACTCAATAAAGCTAAAGCTTTGGCTATTGAGAGTATTATGAGAGGACTGCAAACAAAAGTGATGTTTAAGAGCGAAAAGACATCTGCTTACAGACAAATATATAGTAATGCTTTAAAAGACATAGATACAATATTAGGCCTTAAAGGAAAAGAAATTTATAACAGAACATTCAAAAGAATGGGTTCTGCTTTCGCAACATTTCAAGAAGCTACTAGGGAAGTGAATGAAAAGTTAACAGATATAAATACAAAGTTATATAAAAAATTTACAGAAGAAAATAAAGTAGTAGAAGCTAAATACAGGATTCAAGCATACATGTTAGAACTTGAATACGAATCTAATCCTGAAATGGCTAAAAGGGGAGGAGTATTCAAAGCGAGTGAATGGATAGATGAAACAATAAAAACTTTAGAAGATAAAGGAAACCAAAAACACACAATAGAAATATTAAGAAAAGTTAAGAAGCAGGTAGAAGGGAAGTCTGCAGAAGAAATTAAGAGTGGAATGACTAGGGTTGAGAAGGAGGCTGTCAATGTTATAAATAAAATAAACGAAGAGACTGCTGAAAAAGCTCTTTATGTTGGTTCTGTAGTTAGAGGGTCTAGACCTGATATGATAAACAAATACGTTCACCATGATGTAATGAGTAGTGATAAGGGAAGGAAGGCAGAAAATGCAGAAATTTCTGATCATTACGATAAGACCACAAACGTAAAAACAAAAGCAGGAACTGTTGAGGGTAGGACAAAAGGCGTAAAGGCGTTGAATATGGATGCTTTAAACTCTACACTCCGAGGTGCTAAACAAACACTTCTTGACTTCCATATAACAAACGAGAATAGGGTTGTTAAAAAAATATTAAGCACTGTAAAAGAAAATGTAGAGTCTACATCAGAAAACACAAGAGAAAATAAAGTTCTTAAATTAGCTGAAATTTCTCCTGGAGAGTTTGCTGTAGCTATGAATGAAGCTTATGATGAAGCTATGGCAATAGCATTCGGAAGCTCTTTTAGAACTGAAGGTTATTTAGATAAAGCTATTAGCTTTGGTTATCAATATAAGTTAGCTGGTGTTCCTAGAGCATTTGCTGAATTTTCGAGTAACCTTGGATATGCAGCAATAGCTGATCCTGTTAGTTTTGGGTTAGGAGCTAAATTTATTTTTCAAAAGAATGGGTTATCTGATTCTATTGAGTTTTTAACACTTTCAGGGAGTTCAGAACTGTCTAGATTTACAGGAGCTAAAAACACCGGTAAGTCAGTTGATATGTTAGCTAAAAATGTTGACTTATCTAAAGCTGAAGGTAGAGGCGCATTATCTAATGCTGTTAAAACCTTTTCTAATAAAAGCGGAGTAAAATTTGTAAGTGGTGGAGCGGAGGTGATTGCAGATGTGTTAATATCTACGCCAGATAAAGCAGTATCTTTACCTATATGGGTTGGTACATTCACTTCTGAAATGAAAAAATCAAATGTTGATTTAGAACAATTTAAAAATAATGCTGACTATAGAAGCGAGAAAGCAAAAGAAATAGAAGCGGCTAGAAATAAGGCTGACCAGGCGTTAAACAAGGCTGCAGGTACTCAAAGTATTTTTGGAGGAGTATTAAAGAATAAAATAAACAAAAGAGATGATGGAGGTTTAGTTCAGGCACGTAAGTATGTTAACGGATACCTGACAAATTTCTTAATTTTTGAATACTCAACTGCTAGAGATGGTATTATAGGTATGATGGGTAACGGAGAGATATCAAGACGTAAAGGTGCACAATTATTAACAGCTGCAACAGTCAGAATGGCTTCTTATGGATTGCTATACAAAGTGTTTAGCTCGTTAATTTACGGAGCTTTTGGAGCAGAAGATGAAGATGAAGATGAAATTGGGGTTAATGAAGTTACCAGAGCTTTTGTTGGAGCTGCAGCTAGTTTATTTTTAGGAAGGAATTTCGGAACTATTGCTAGAAGAGGTTTAAATATTGGCGTAGAATACTTAAACGAAGAGTATGGTCAGTCAATTAGGGGGGATGAAGAGTACGATTCATTCAAACATGGTTTAGGATTGGGATATTTTAATATTAAGAGTGATGACTTAAAAGATAAAGACAATATAGCTTATCAAGTTATAAAAGAAACTACAGGTCCACTCAGTAGCCATGCTGTATTAATTCTTAACATGATTTCAGCTGGAGCTAAAGTATGGAATCCTTCAAACGATCAAGAGAAAGAAGAGTCTATTGACTATCTATTAAGTCAAGCTTTAATTGAGACTGCAGGGTTATTTACAGGTAAAATTCCTTTAATTAAAGATTTAAAGAAATACTTATTTACTATACCAACAAGTAATAAGTTTGCACTTAAGGATAAGCAGTACTCTTATAATGAGCTTAAGGATAAAAATAAAATAAAATTTGCCACTGAAGAGGAGAAATTTCAATCGAAACCTGAAATAAAAGAAATCGATATGAACCTTAATAAAGTAACACGACTTATAAAGGGAGGAACATTATCAGAAGAAAATGAAATTAAAGCTAAACAAAAACAATCCACATTAAAAAATGATAAGAAGGCTTTGAAAAGAGCGTATATGGATGAACAGTTTGGATTTAAAGACAAAAAAGATATAGGTAAAGTATCTAAAAATGATAATGTCAATGATAAATCTATAGACGAGCAGATGGCTGAGATGGAAATAATAGATGAAAGGACATACAAAGAATATAAAGAAGAAAACGAAAGAAAATATAATAAAACTTTAAGAAAATATAAAAGCAATCGAACATATAGAAAGAGTGATAATCAGAAAGCAAAATTAACTAGAAAACTTAAAAATGCTCAACGTAAAAAAATAGATCACTTAATACCTGAGTTAAAAGCTAAAATAAAGTTAATCCAACAAGAAATGAAAGATAAAAAAAGAGAGTTTTTTAACAAAGCTTTTAAAAAGTAAAAACACTTTTTTCTTTATAAGTTATCGTGAGTTCTGAAAAATAAGAATCAGACATAGCCGGTGATACTTCACCGGTTAACTTGTCTATCTTTCCATACATAAGACTTTCGCTATTTCCAAATATAACTACTCCGTTAAGTCGTTTGTTAAACAATCTAACCGCTCTTTCTGCCTTTATAATAAATGGTTTAGATAAATCATCTACAATCTCTACCTGAGCATAAGAAATTAACTTACCGCTCTTATCTAATATCTTATAATCAACATCACCTGGTGATAGTTGTTTAAAAGACCCATTAAATTTGTTTACAAAAGATTGCATTATATTTTTCTTCATTAGACAAAAATACAATAAATTATCTTGACTCTTCTAAGTAAATTTGCAATGCAGCCAATGCTCTCCAGGCTGATTTTGCTAAGTGTAACTGTCCATCAGTATCAACTGGGTTAAATACGTGGTCCATTGAGTGTCTAACTAAACAATCTAAATGGTCTTTACTCTTTTTTCTATCCCAATGCAATGGTTTATCATTATGATGCTGTACGTTTCCTTGTAGGCTACATTGAGCAACAGCCTTTATTGCGTCAGGGAAATACATTAAAACCCCTGAAAATATTGGTGTATTTTTTCTTTTTTCTGCTTCTTCTGTCATAATTAAAATATATGGGTTAAACGTGCAACTTGTCCGAAATCAGGATGGTGTAAAAAACCTTCAACTGCTTTTGGAGCTCCTTTATATCCTTTTTTATCGTGCCAAGAATCTGCACCACTAGGGCTTCTTAAACTTTCAACTGTTATATTAATAAAATCTTTAGCAGTTTTATGGTGTACGTGATGAGTATAAAAATATCTATGCTCTGCAAACGCCCATAAGTCTTTAGCTTCTATTGACATTAAAGAACCTAAGTCAGCTTGTTTTGCTCCGTCCCCATGGGTAGAACCTATTATGTTCTTACCGTATGCGTAGTATTTTCTGTGTGCTATTGAGCAGTCGAATGTTATATTTTTACAATCTTTGAAGTAAGTTTGAATAACATCTGCCAAGAAGAAACCATTTGTATAATCGTGGTTACTAGGATTGAATACAAAATGAACGTCTGCAACAGACAGTAGAATTTGTAGTACATCAACATATAGTTGTTTCGCAATCAAAAAACTATCGTACCACATTCCGTCAGTATCTTGTGGAGTACCTGATGTAGTTTGTCTTTTTGGTGTATCAATATGTAATATATCATTACCTCCAATGAATAAAATCTTTTCAATATTAAATCCATTTGACTTTTGTAAGATTCCTTTTACTCCCTCTATAACTCTTTTTACAGCTATCTGACTGTTGTATTCTTCTCCAGTTTCAAATGCTGTAGCTAACTTACCTATGTGTATATCTGCAGGGTCGACAACTAAAAGATGTCCATCTGCCAACTTATCTCTTTTTAATTTTGGAAAACTTGGTGTAAATTCTTTTAAATGCTTTACTATTGAAGTTCTTAAATCAAGGTATTTTTTCTCTGTCTCCGAAATAAACAAAGGATTTTTAATAAATACAGATTCTTGTTTTGTTTTCTTCCATAGATGCTTAACTGTTGTTGGATCAACTTCTAATTTTTCGCAACTATCAACAACGCCTTTACTTCGTAAGTCATTTAACTTGCTTAGTTGTAAGTCTGTTAAGTAGTACTTTGGATTTCCTTTTCCATTACTCTTTCTTGCTTCAAAGCCTAAATAAATTGCTTCTGAAGGTTTTAATCTAATTCTGTTCATTTGATATTGATTTTTTTAATTCAATTATTTTTTCTATTAAAACATCACAACGACTGTCCATATCGTCATACTCCATTTTCTCAAAAGATTTTTTTATTGAATATAGAGAAATTTCTAAGTCACTTACAACGTGGTTTATGTGTATCATTTTATGTCTATTATAAGCTATCATTTGTGATTATTTTAACAGTTTGTTTATTATTTATGTAATCTAAATAACTATCTAAATCTATAAAATCTATGTCTAGTATAACTACATTATCTTTGTCTAGTTTTTCTACTGTAACCTCATAAAATATTTCTTCAGAAACATTTGAAACTCCTCCTGTTAGATGTAATCCATCTTCAAGATACTCCAGCATCTTTACAACATCTGTCGCTATTTTAATCATTGAGTTGAAATCAAATGCAAGCATCTTGATTACAAACTTATCTTCTATAAGGCAATTAAATGGAACTTCATCTATAATACCTATTAAGTCATTATCTTCTTCCTTCATAATGCACTATATTTTTTTTATTTATTCTGTTGTTCTACAATATATAAACATTTTTTATATATCAAAAGGTTTTATCGTTTTATTTTCTAACATAATATATAATTAACCCTTCGTGTCGCTAAAGCTTAATCATATACGGGTGTTATAATTAATGTTTGTTTTAACCCTCATTTTATATGTTTTTGCATATAATATTGGTTATTACCCTCATTTTATATGTTTTTGCATATAATATTATTTTATATTACTATTCGTTATGTAGCATTAGCTATACAGTTGCCAAAAAATTCTTCATCTACATCTTCTTCGTCTACAAAGTGCACTGTAATACCACCTCTACATACACTCTGTGCTTTTTTTCCGAATTCACGTCTAGATATCGTCTAGAATTCCGTCTAAACACGTCTAGCTTTTCATATTCTTTTTTGTTTTTAATCCGTTACTATTCATATTACTATTCGTTATACTTCACTCTCAACAAGCTTCCTGTAGTAAGACACGCTGTTATTTATTCTATCTATAGTTTCACTTCCAATGTTATACTTAAGCTTACTCCTAACAACAGCATTCTTACCTCTCCCTTCTTTAACCTGCTTTGTCTTACTTATTACATTCTTCAGTAGAAGGCATCTGTCTAGCATCATCTGATTTGTAAATGAATATTCGTTTTCTATTATATCGTTCATGCTTCTTCACTTAATGCATATCGAATTGATTCTAGTTCTTGATGCTTTATTTCTTTATCAAATTTAATTATTTTATTGTTAATCATATCTCTAGCTATGTTTTTGTCTACGATTAAATCCTTGTATAGATATTCTTTCATTTCAATCAAGTAGTAAATAAATGCAGAATGATTATGTTTTTCATTTGCAATATTCATTTTAATTAATTCCAATTCTACTTTAATTTCTTTTATTATTTTATTCTGTATTGCTTTCATATTTTTAAATTTATATTTTATTTTAATTAATTCCTAATTTTTTTCTATATTTCTTTTGGTCTTCACTTACTTCAAAGAAATCATTTCGTACTAGAACACCTTCATCCGTCTTAATTACATTATTTCTAAGGCTCTCTGTTATATTAAATAACTCCATAAAATTGTCCACAACAAAAACATTGCAACCGCTATCAATCATTAACGGTAGCGTCTCCCTTTGATGCTTTGTAAAAGCTCCAGTCTTCATCTTAAGCTCTAACCCAACGTAAACACCATTGTAAATAACAGCAATATCGGGAAGACCTTTTCTGTCTGTGAAATGAATCCACCTACCATCCTTGAACATAGTACCTGAGTTTTGCCTCCACACAAAGAACCCCAATGACTTTAAGAATGTTCTAACGTCATCCTGGAAGTCAGACTCCTTTTTGTAAATCTTTTGGTTGTATAAATCGAATAAGCTACCAACCTTTGTTAAGTAGTCAATCCTCTCCTTGCTAATCTCTTTCGTTACCTCTCCACTTGTTTCCCTCTCAAGGTTAAGTATTTTATCTACAGTTTTTGTTATAACTGGCTTCTTAACAAATAGAATCTCATCAGTAGGGAATCCATTGTCTAGCACCACATTGGCACAGTCAATCATTAAGCATCTATCCTTTCCCTTGAAGGTCCTTAGCCCTCTACCAACCATCTGCTTGTAAAGTCTAAGAGATTTAATTGGTCTAGCGAAAAGTAAGCATTCTATACTTGGCTCGTCAAAACCGAATGTTGCCATATCTACGTTTATAAGAATCTGTATGTTATTCTTATTGAAGTCAGCATAGGCTCTTTCTATTTCAACATCTTTCCTTTTCGAGTGAACTACGTCAGCATTGTATCCGAGTCGCTTAAACTCGCTCTTTAGTACCTCAGAGTGCTTAATGTCGGATGCAAACACTAACGTCTTCTTATCTCCTCCATACTTCTTCCACTCACTCATTGTGTTAGACAAAATCTTCTCTTCTCTAACCACCTCACTTGCTTTCTTTTGGTTGTAGTCACCGTTTGAAATAGAAACCTCTTCTAGTTTAGGTTGAACGAGTGATGTATAAACATCTATATCACAAAGCCTACCTCCATCAATCAATTCCTTTACAGAAACCTCTGATACAATCTCGTCATATCCCTGGAGTAAATATCCATTCTCATCGATAGGTGTCGCTGAAAGTCCTATTATCTTAGCTGAGGTATATGTATTAAATATATAGTTAACATACTCTGAACCGTGAGCAAAATGGCACTCATCAATGAATATAAAATCATAATGGTCTGTGTGTTTTCTTGAATATAAAGATTGAACACTAGCTATTGTAAGAAGTGATCCGTTTTCTTCAGACTTATCTCCTAACAATAAGTTTCCATATCCATACTTTTCTTTTGTTTGTATCGCTAACTTTATCCTTGGAACGGTAAACAAGACTCTCTTGCCTTTAGATATTAGAGAGTCAATAATTACCTTAGACAGAATCGTCTTACCGAATCCTGTGGGTGCGTAGCATAGCACGTTCTTGTTGTTTGAAACCGCCTTACCTAACGACTTCTTTACTCTTTCTTGGTCTTCGTATAGTGTGTACTTCATATTAATCTTCTTTTTCTTCAAACATAATCCACTTCCCTACATTATCTCTTCCGTCATTTATATTATTAGATAAGTACTTAGAGTAAGCATCAAGCCAATTATAAAACTTATTCCTTGAGATAGTGAACTTAGACTTTGGTCCGTAATCAGGATTCTCTTCAATGAAATCATAGTATAAACTTTGCTTATATAGTCTAGCTCCAAAACGAATGTTGTTACTCGTTTCTTTTACTAATCCAACCCATTCAATAAACTCATAAGAAGTCTCTGCCGACAGCTGTCTTATTCTAAGATTGATAAACTTACTCTTAACAAGACCTGTATTCAAATAACTACTCAAACAATTTATCATGTAGTTGTCAAACTTAGTCCATTCATCAGTATCCCATTCAGCCCAAAAGTGTCTTCCGAATTCATCTAATGGCGTGTTATTTCCATTGTAATGTTGATGCAATTCTATTTCCCACTTTCTTCTAGCAAATGAATTACCTGCTCCCTTGATAGCATAATTAGTTGTTATAGCTACCTTTGGAGACTTCCCAAATGGAATCTTAATAGCATCCTTATTCTTCTTTTCTAACGTAAGACCTTCAGTTATAATAGAGAATAACTTCTCAAAATCAAAATGTTTCTTTACATCATCAAAGCATAGTATCTGAGTATCTGCTGAAACTAATTGATATGGGAATGACTTCTCAAAATTGAAATGCTTCCCATCAATGATTACCAACTTCTTCATCTGAGATAGTGCATTCATAAACAAACCCTTACCTGTTCCACCCTCCGGATTGTCTGATATAACTTCATCATTCAATATAACTGCAGGTGACTTAGAAAAGTTCTTGTATCCGTGCATAAGAAATCCGATTGTAGATTCCATTGTATCTATTCTATTACTATCACTGTTACATATATTACTTATGAATACTCTGTAGTCACAGTCGAAATCTTTATCTTCTATAAACGGTCTATCAATAACCTGGTCTTTCCATATATAACCACCTAAGTCTAGGTAGTCTATTACTTCCTTTCCATTCTTTGTTATCCTTAATGCACAATTAGTAAAGTAAAGATAAGCCTCATCCTTAGTGTCTGATATGAAATAAGCATCTATAGTAGATAGTAGAGTAAGAAACTCTTCTCTGAAATATCTAACGCAGTCAGCAAAGTAATTGTATATTGATAAATCCTCAACATCCAAGAGATAAGTTAAAACAAAATCCTTTATGTCGTTTTCGTTTGCGTGGTCTATAAGATTATTAGAAACTCGAACGAACACATAGTTCTTACTTCCCTCGGGGCAAAACTTATAAAAACCATTATCCTCTAAGAAAGACTTAAATTGTATGTGTTCAATTTTTATAACCCCTTTATCATTTTTTGACCAAAATGTTTGTTTCTCGTTATCACTCTCAACTTTAGCTATTACAGCATCAATAGTATCTGAGTCTAATTCAGTTGACTTGAGCTCATCTCTTATCTCCTTCTTTGACGCTCCTCTCTTTAATTTATTCTTAATCTGATTAACTCTGTCCTCATCCTCATAGTATTTAGTTCCGAAGTTAGCTAACTGACTGTAAGCTGAGTTGATTGTCTGATTAATTTCTGACATAGGGAAATCATTATTAGAATACTGACCAATAACGTATGATGCTAATGAGTGGTTTATTCCGTAGTCATTGAATGCTGAAGCCAATACGTATGCGTTATGGTTTCTTTGACCCTCAATCATTGGATACTTCTTTGTCCACCACTTAGTAAGTATCTCTACAATCTTATTCTCATCAGTAATAGGAATAGTAGGAGCGTCTAACTTAGTTATAACCTCTTTGTATTCAGGCTCATCTATTCTATCCCATAATTCTGATTCATCATTTGTATAAATTAATGGATCGTATGACTCGTAACAAACTCTTGATACGTTTCTGCTTGTCTTATCAAATCTAGGTGATGAAAAATAATTGTTAAGTGAATTGAAATAGTTTATGTGATTATCTACATCGAATGGAATCTTTACTAAAACCTTAATTCCATTTCCAGATGGAGAAATGAATACTGAAAGAACATACTTGTCTTTCATCATTCTGTCCTTATCATTCTGCAATTCTTTTTTTGTTTCATACCCATCAAAGTCTAAACAAATAATTCCACTATGCTGAATTAATGAAGTATCATTTCTTTTTGTAAACTCACCACTGAAACAAATAGCAGGTAAGCCTTTCTTTAACTCTTGCCTAGCATCTTTTCTTCTTTCTAATCTAATTTTATTTATAATTTCTTTTGATGTTCCATTCTTTATTCTATTCAAAACAACACTGAGAGGCCTATGAAACGGAGCTTCAATGCTTTTTATGTTTTTGAATATGGTTATGTTTTGATTCATTATGATGTTAATTAGTGTTGTTGATGTTAACTCGATGTTGATTTTGTGTTGGTTTTTTTCAGTGTTTATAGTAGCTGTGTTAGAAATGTTACTTTTTTACCCTCGTATATAAGGAATAAAATATTATTTATATAACTCTACTACTACTATATGGATGATTAAAATCAACACTTAATAAAAAAAATGCTGGGGATTTCTCCCCAACACATTGATTTAGAAGGGCATATCATCATCTCCTTCATTAGAATTTGCAACACTTTCTTTCTTTTTTGTAGGTTTCCAAGTGTCAAGTTCCATGTAATACTTACCTCCTTGAGATAATTTTACATCTAAATTTACCCAACCACTGGATGCATTCTGTTTCAAAAAGCTAATTGCTTCATCAACTTTTACTGAAATCTTACCGATTACAAATTCCGGTGATTGTTCATCTTTCTTAAAAATGAATCCGTCTGCAAAGATTTTTTCTTCTGCCATTTTATTATATTTTATTTTTGTCTACAAGTAATGGTGGTGTAGACAACCACCTTTTATTAAAATAATTCTTCCTCTATTATAAATCCACTAACGTCCTCTGTTGAATTATCACCAAAGAACTTATCGTATACATCTATCGCGTCCTCAACCTTCATCTCTCCTCCTCTAACGAAGTCTTCAGTAGGTCTAAATATTCCTAGCATCTTAGTTGTCTTGTCTATAACAAAGAAAACTAATGGTTTGCCGAATAGTTGTTGGTATATGTAGCATTGACTATCGTAGTTGTAGTTCTTAGCTGACCACTTAAACTTCTTTATATCTCCCGTAGTCTTAAGGTCTATGATGCAATCGTCTGTAATGATGTCTGCCTTTCCCTTCCACATCTTTCCCTTTATCTCTCCAATCGCAGGAACTTCGTACTCATTGTTTTCGTGCATAATCTCGTCATAGAAGTTTATGTTACCCTTCATCTCTGCTACCCAACTCCTAATCTCATCGCCTTCCTTCTCAAGAAGTGCAAACGGAATGTTGTTCTCAGCAATAAACTCCTTGTAAGCTTTAGTAGTTCTTGTTGACACATCCACAAACTCCCACTCTTCTGCCTTCTGAGGCTCTAGTATTAGCTGATGAAAGTACCTACCCTTTGCAAATATAGGAGTATCTTCTCTACTTTTACCATATTCCTTTGGATTATTTAGCAGAGATCCTATGTCTGAATTAGATAAGTATTTCTTTCCAACACCTCCATAGTACTCCTTGTCGTCTCTTAGTTTTTCTATTATATCATTCATTGTATTTGATTTATATTGTTATTGAATTGTATCTCATTCGTTAGTGTTTTAATTACGAATAACAAAGATGGTGTTCTTCCATCATATCTTTTGCTACTTTGTAAGCATCATCATAGCTCGAATATTCCTGAATATGATGTTCTTTAAATCCAGACATATTAGAATGTGAATTTAAAATATGAAATGGATTACACGATATTATTATAGGATTTTCCAAACCTCCATATTGGTAAAGATAAACTTTATCGTCTTTTTTATCTTTAAAAGACTCTTCTAAAAATTCTCTCATTTGCCAAAACTCATCAAATTTTAGTTCTTGAATTTCTTTACCTAATGGCAATTCTGCAAAATTTAACAAATACCAATTTTTATAATCATTTTCTTTTTCCATAGTTTTATTTTTTTAGTATATCGGGAAGAATCTAACTTATAGAATATAGTTCTTCCCCTTGTGACATACTCGTATTTTTAATTTATTTCTTTCTTGATTGCATTCTTAACCTTTGTAGTAACCTTGTACTTCTTTCCTAACTGCTCTACAATCTTATCCAATCCCATTTCTTTGTTGGATGCTATGTAACCTAGAACCCTTGACCAATTCTCCGAAGGAATTTCCAGGCTGTGTATTTTTGGCTCTTTAACCTCAGCTACAAGCTCAGGAACATCTTCTCCAGTCCATAGTGATAATCCTAATCCGTGCATAGCAATAGCCTTAGCAGTAGCTCTTTGTATTGTCTTGTTAACATCAAAGGATGTAATCTTATCAACAGTAACAGACTTGTTTCTGAAATCCATAATAGGCAGGTAATCAATGTGTTCAATCCCTTCAACATCAACACCAACCTTTACATAACCAGTCTTGCCATCCGTAAAATAATTTAATCCTGTATGTTCACTCTCATACACATTTCTTTGTGAGTTTGGATATTCCAACTTAAGCAAGTGCCAAGCGTTTGCCCATGATAGGTAATCCAAGTTACCTTTTCTTTCCGTCTTACCCTTGATGGATACTAACGATAATTTTTTATACGTTTCTTTCATTTGATTTTATTTTTTTATTTGTTATTACTGAATCTATTATTAATACCATAGCAAACACTATGAATAGTATAACCCAAAACTTTACACGAATTAAACTTACATTTCTGTCGCACATATATATAATTGACCAAAAGTAAATCTGACTACCTGATAGCTGAGTTATTAACTTGAATACTGAGAACAATGTTTCATTCATCAGGCTTCAAATTTAATTCTTTTAAACCTTTTTTCCAACCTTTTTCTAATAAAATATTAATATCTGCAGGGTGATAATACTCTCCCCTTACTTTGTATAGTTGTATATCTTTATCTTCCAGGTCTTTTACTAATTTATAATCACCTTTAATAATTGAATGAAATGAATCCCAATTAATAAATGCTGAATTCCTATCAGTAATTGCCTCTTCGTATAGTTCTTCCTTAGTCATATTATTTTATTTATAATGATTGAATAATCTGCGTCTTCTGATATGTTTTTATTTACCACTGACACACCATAGTTAACTTCAGATCCCTTAGCGTTGTAGCCGTTCTCGTTCATATACTTAACTATGCTAACCTGTTGTATAGGTCGTTCATTACAAACCCAATACAATATCTGCCTAGCCTCAGTACATTCTCTTTTCTTTGACCTTGAGAAGATAACTTCTTTATCAATGTTCATAATCCTACACACCCTATTGACGTATGTATTAAATATTTCTTTTTTCATTTTATTTTATTTTTTTATCTATTAGTCTCATAAATGTTTCACCCACAAATTTATCTATTTTCTTTATCTCGGTATAGATTTTTTTGGAGTCCATATTAGCCTTATGCTTTTCTTTTTGAGTAGAGTCACTACCTAAGTTGCAATAAATTACTGCGTCAATTCTTAGTAGCTCATCTATCTTTTCCGTGTCCGTTAATTTATTATCGTTATTTATCTCGATAAAGTTATCTATTGTGTATTTCATTTGATTTGTTTTTTATGTTAAGCTTTCGTTAACAGTATTTATAGTATTCCAGATCTTCCTGGCTAGTAGTTCTTCCCTACCTTTTTTTACGTTGAGAGTGATTGCCTTGAACGTGTCTATAAACCTCTCTACGTCAATGTCTTCATTGTATCCTACCTTAACATCTTTTAATTCATCTGTCAGTTTTTTGTTTTCCAATTTTAATCTAATCAACTTATTTTTTAAAATCTCAGTGTGAGAATATGTTAGTGGATTTTCTATTACTCCATCATTAAATTTTTCATAAGATTCGTCATACAGTTCCTTCATGAAATTACTCTGATGGTATGTGTTAGGGAATGTTTTCAAGTAGTGGTAAATATTTGTTCTATGGACTCCCAAGAAGTCAGCAATACTATTATAGCTATGGTTACTATCTATCAATATGTTAGCAAACACAATCCTTGAGTAGACAACCTCTTGTCTCCTTGTACCTTCCCTTATGTCTTCTCCCGAAATGTTGCAGACCAGGTTGTATAATCTTTCTTTTTCTTCTCGTTGTTCTATTAATTTAGTTAACATTATTTTCTATTTTTTAATTAAGGGTACTAACTTCTTTAGCTTTCCCCATTTTTTTACATCATCAGTGCTTTTATTCCGTATACTAGCATAACTATACTACCGATAAACATTACTATTGATAAAAATCCTCCTTCTTCTGGTTGCTCTTGTTGTTCTTTTTTCATTTGTTTTATTTTTATTTGTTATTAATTTATAATTCTGCCTCAAATTCACAGTATTCGTTATCTATTATACAATCTCTAATCTGTACTCCCAACCTATAATCTGCATAGTCAGACATCTCTTGTTTGCTTATTCCTGCTTCTTCTTGTTGTTGTGAAGTCCAAGAGTCTTTATCTTTAAAAAACTCATCAACCTTATTGAATGACTCCTCAAGAGATTCTAATTCTTCTTTTATTGTTGGTAATTGCTCTTTATCAAAGTAATAAGTCACATAGTTATTGAATCCAGTGCATCCAAATCTATCTGCTGCTGTGCTTGATTGCACTGCGAACATGAATTTTCCATCTATATCTCCGTTATAATATCTTCCCATTGTTTTTAGTTTTTATTTAGTTTAGTATAATTAGTTAATAATCTTTTTTGCTCTTCATTTGAACTGCTATAATCCTTGTTGAGTGTGATTAATTTATCCTCAAGTGATTCTATGTATTTCATAAATGCACTGATGTAATATATATCATCGGTCTTTAATTCTTCTAATCTAAATTCATTGAAGTAGTTAAATCCTTCGTTTACTTGGTTTATTAATTTTGTATTTTCCATTGTTTTATTTATTTGTTATTAATTAATTCGTATATATCATCAAGAACATCTCCGTCAGATAAAGCTCCCGACTCTTCTACGTCTAGAATTTTTTCAACAGCTTTTAGTACTCTTAGCATCCCTCTGCCGTGAGCAATCTCCTTGTCGTTACCTCTCAGTATTAATTCTTCTGCTATTTTTCTCATCTTATTTAGTTTTTAAATTGTTTAATTTAATTTCTTTTTTAATTGAATCTCTCATGTATTCAAAAATCTCATCTTCTTCCAATGCTCTCCAACTTGATGGGTATGAATCATTATTAGTGCACATCCTGAACTTTGCGTTGTCTGAGAATGTGGAGTAACGAGTAAATTCATTCTTAGTAGACAATGATTGGGTGTATGTAATATAGTAACAAGTACCATTTGAAAATATAATCTTAGAGTAAAATTCTCTGTACATATTTTTTACCTTTGATGATGTTTGAATATCACTAAACTGAATACCTAATACAGATAACTCTTCGTTTATTTCATTAATCTTGTCAGACAAAACCTTACGATGTACTCTATTTGATTCTATGTTAATATCGTGAGCAATATTTAACTCCCTTTCCTCTTGCTCAACCTCTGCCATTAGCTCTGCTATAATTCCACTACCATTTGTAGATTCCTCAATGTTAATTTCTATGATATATTTTTTCATTGTATTTAGTTTTTTTGGGCATCTACCCTGATTAAATTAATTTTATTTATAAACTATATAAGCTAAGTGCCTTGAACTTATGGATGGGTTGAAATTAATGTTAACGCTTATAACTTCTCTCCCCTCGCAAAAAGAGTTAACTTTTTCTTCTATGTATTGCCCCTCGTATTTCTCCCTTATTTTTGATTGATGCCAATTTGCTTCTAATACTTTTAATTTTATGTCTTCCATCTTATTTGTTTTTATTTATAATTCAAATTTAATATTAATATTATTGTTTTCCAAACTTTATCAATTCTTTTTTTATCTTGTTCCAGTATTTTATTGTTGCAGTCTTCTCCATACCTCTGTATCCTCCGTTCCATTTCCTTGCAACCCTTTCGTAAAACTCTAGCCTAGTCATATCCTCACAGCATCTTACGTTCTCTGCCATTATCTCAAACATATCAATAGATTTTTCCTTGCTCCATCTGTCAAGTAAGGTGTAACGATCATTTGAATTATTCATCTTTAATACTCTGTTCACTTCCCTTACCATTATAGGTCTAATCTGCAGGATTCCTACTGCGTTCTCCCTCTTGTTGTATGCCTTTGGATTGTTTGTAGACTCAACCATAATGACAGCAGAAACAAACTCTTGCCACGTGTATATGGTATCCTTGTTTAGTGTGATACTTCCTCCCTTAGCTACTGCTACTATCGTAAGCATAGCTATTAATAATTTAATTTTTTTCATAATATTTTTTATTAATTACGTCTTGTTGAGTGTGATAAATTATACCGACTATGTATGAACACAAGACAAACATACAAACACACATAGTCCTTATGGTATAATCTAATAATTAATATTTATAATATGTTTCACCGTATGTATAAGCATCACATTCCCAGCAGTATTTCTTAGCCTCGTAATCATCAATGCCTAATTTACTACTGCCACATTCTCCACAACATTCTATAGTGTCTTCAATGTATTCAGCTCTAGAATTCCAACTGTCCCAATCATTGTAAGAATACTTACTCTCCT
>Ga0208134_1000968_pt1 | contig 17567 bp, 27 predicted proteins | sample VirMetDEL_Mar_31_FD_184515 | JGI IMG/M metagenome (GOLD analysis project Ga0208134, IMG submission 184515) | Aqueous microbial communities from the Delaware River and Bay under freshwater to marine salinity gradient to study organic matter... | ecosystem: Environmental > Aquatic > Marine >... | reverse complement strand
GCACTTTGCGCAACGGATGCTTGGCACTCCGGCGCGGGATTCGTTGGCAGCCAAAAGGGTGCAAGCGCATTTGAGTATCATAAAACCGAAGGGCTTGTCACTCGATTTTTTAATTCAATTTAATTTGTCCATAAGTATTTACAAATTGTTGTTTAATCATTTATTAACTCAACACGATCAATCTGATCGTTTTAATAAATAAGAAATAACAATATGAATGAATCAATAAAAGACATGAAAGCTGATGCCGAAATTAAGGTTGAAGCTATTCTTCAAGATCTGGAAAAGCGGGGCATTAAAGTTTACCGTTTGCAGGTTTTTCCAAGACATAAACAACCGCCACAAGTTTCTATTGTGGTTGATGAGAAAGGAATCCGATGAGCCAATTAACAGCTTATTCTAAAATCAATGATTCTGAAGGTTTGGAATTAATTGGGAACGCCATTTGCCGCTCCGGGATGTTTGGTTGCGAATCAAAAGAGGCCGGGATTGTTTTTGCCTTACAGTGTATGGTTGAAAATAAACCGCCATTAGAGATGGCCAAGAATTATCATTTGGTAAAAGGCAAGTTGACTAAGCGCGCAGATGCGATGCTGGCAGACTTTCGCCGGGCAGGTGGAAAAGTCTTTTGGTCAGATTTAAAAAACGCGGAAATTCAATCTGCGGTTTTTGAATTTGAAAACCAAAACACCAAGGCTTCTTTCTCAATGGAAGATGCCCGGCGAGCCGGATTGGTTCGCAAGGGATCGGCATGGGATAAGACTCCAGCAGCAATGCTCCGGGCAAGATGCGTCTCAGAAACACTGAGAGCTATTGCGCCAGAAATTGTTCAAGGCGTTTATGTTCCGGAGGAAATCGATGTTGCAGATGCAACGCCAATTGAAATTCCCAAAACAACAATAAATGAAGTAATTGAAATTTCGGAAAATAAAAATCCGAAAAGTCAAAGGTTATACCTTGAAAGTTTAATAAGGGATGCCGACATTGAACAAAAATCAAATGACTATTGGACTGTGAAGGGCAAAATTGATATCGATCTTGACCAAACATGGCGCGATTTGCCAGATGATCTTCAGCAAAGAATGGAAATGGATTTTCCATCTTTTCAAAAGGCAATTGGAAACACTAGTTGGAAGGATGAGCATGAGTAATTTAATCTTAAAACCAAAGGTTGGTGAAATGGAAATTTCAATTATTCCGGAGGCTTATGATGTTAAAACATCTTTGCTTAATAATTCAAAAACAATGTTAACAGTGACTGATGGATTTGAAGCAACGATGGTTGCAGCAAGTCAAAAATCATTGCGGCATTTAATTAGTGAAATTGAAGAATCAAGAAAGGCGGCAAAAGCTCCAATTCTTAAATTCGGAAAAACGATTGATGCAATTGCCAAAGAGTTTATTGCAGAAGTAAAAGAAGAAGAAACCCGGATTGCAAAAATACTTGGAGCGTTTCAAATAGTTGAACGTGATAAGAAAATTGCTGCCGATAAAATAACAAGAATTGAGGAATGCAAAATATTAAGTGAGGCCGCTCAAGCTGCATTTAATGATTCAGATTCAATTGCTAAGATTGATGAAGATGCGCAAACTAAGATTCTGCGATTAAGACAAGAGGCCGCATTAAAGCATGATGCGGTCAAAGGTTTAAAGGTTCGCAAAGCAATAAAGTTCAAGATCGAAAGTGAGGCCGACTTAATGGCAGCGCGGCCGGATCTTTTTAGCGCGGATGATTCAAAAATCCGGGCAGCACTAAAACACACCATAACAATACCCGGCATTAAAGTCTGGGAAGAAATCAAATCATACTAAAAAAATCATGGCAAAATATATCGCAACAGACGCAGACGCAAACTCAACAAGCAACAGTTACATTACTGAGGCTGGTCAATATGAGTTTAAAACTTCAAATGTATCTCATAAAGTCAACCAGCGGGACGGCACAGACTTATTTGAATGTACATTTTCAACAAAGGATGGGGCATCGATGCGCAAGACATTCTTTTGGGGAGACTTGGCATTGCCAACTTCTGAATATAAGGCGCGGGCATTGATCTTTATGTTCCTCAAATCATGTGGCGTTCAAATCTTCCGAGATCAATTGGATTCGGAAGATCCGGAAGCATTCTTTGATTTGGTAAAAGACAAAAAGTTTGTCGCTCAAGTTGATATGACTCCAGACCGAAATGATCCAACAAAGAGTTGGCCAGAGATCGGGTTCACTGGATTCATTTATGACCAAAGCCATATCTTATTCAAAGAAGGGGCAAGCGATTCAAAGCAATCGGAAGAAATAGAATCACCTTGGTAAAATGGAACAAAGAGAATATCAGCAGCGTGCAATTTCTTTTTTAAGTAAGAGTAAGCGGGGTATTCTACAAGCACCAGCCGGAGCAGGTAAAACGCATATTGCGGCATCTGCTCTGGCTTTTTGTTTGTCTAAACGTCAAGGAATTGCTCAGATTGAAATCATGGTTAATACCTTGGAGCAAGTTGAGCAAATGCAAACAGCTTGTGACCGCTTCCCAGTAATAACAGAAAAGGCGCATCTGCAAATCTATTGCGCGGCAGGTGCGCCAATGGGAACATCTCCAGATTTATTAATTGTGGATGAATGTCACAGGGCGGCCGCAACATGCTGGACTAATAAGATTAAGCAAGCAAAGTCTGCCCGGTGGGGATTGTCAGCAACTCCATTTAATGGAGACTCAGACCGGGACGGGCTTATTGTTTATTTGTTCTCAAATTCGGTTTATACAATCGAGCGCGGCCAATTAGTTAAAGATGGGCATCTTGCAAAAGCTAAAGTTATTTGGCATCAAATTAAAAGCGATGGAATCCGGGAGGCAATTGATTCTGAATCTGATGAATTAATAAGTAAGCGAATTAAGAAAATGCCTTGGATGTTTAGAACTGATGAGGGCAAAAGAAAGCAAGAGAATCAATGCCGATGGCAAGCAGCGCAAAGGATTGGAATTTGGGAAAACGTTCAAAGGGATTTTAAAATCACAATGCTTGCAAATGATTTAATTGCCTCCGGACAACATACAATTGTTTTAATTGGATCGATTGAACATGGGCAAAGACTTCTCAAAATGATTCCGGGATCTGAAATGGTTTATTCTAAGATGGGAAAAGCCCGGCGGGCTGATACAATTAAAAGATTCCGGGACGGGGAGTTGCTTTGCATGATTGGGACATCCGCAATTGAAGAAGGATTTGATGCGCCGATTGCTGGCTCAATAATAATGGCAGGATGCGGGAAGTCTAAGCGCAAGGCAATCCAGTCAACCGGGCGAGTGCTAAGGCCATTTGACGGCAAAGAATGCGGAATCATTCATGACTTCCGGGATGGCTTCCATCCGATGCTAAGCCGACAAAGCGAACAAAGGAAAGCAATATATAAATCTTTAACTTATTCTCAGATTGTATTGACATAAGGGTTTGCCTCATAGATATTTCTTCTATCGGAGGCAATAAGGCATTCCGAATAACAAAAATCAATAATATGAAAATCACAAAAAACACGCAAATCTTAAAAAACAATAGCGGTCAATATGCCGCAGCTAAAACCAAAGGCGGAAACGTATTTAACAATCGCTCATGGGTAACAAAACAAACTGCAATCAAACGCGCTAAAATTTTACAAGCCGACATCGACAACGGATTCATCAAAGCTTAATCCACTCACCGGGGCAGAGCATCCTACACTCTAAATCAATCATCAATAATAAATAATATGGAAAATAATAACAAAAATAAATATCAAGTAATTCAACAAATTCTAGTATTAGAATCAAAAATTGAAAACAAACTAAGAATCCTTCGGGCATTAGATGAAGATGAATGGGACTCCGGAGCTTACGATTTACACGACCAACTTTTTCAAATTGAGGCCACATTTTTTAAGCTTCAAGAGCAAACATTTCGCGCAAATAAAGTTATTCCAAGAACATAAAAACCTAACAATAATTTAATAATAATAATCAAAAATCATGATCTCAATAACAACAAAATACCTAGCACCAACTAACACGCGTGGCGCACGAATTAAAGCAACCACTAGGGACTGGAGCGCAACTATTTCTTACAGTTACGAATTAAATGATGTAGCTTTACACTTTGAAGCCGTGAAGGAATTAGTCATAAAGCATTCACTTGATTGGGACATTTCAAAAATGGTTTACGGCGGGACTAACTCCGGATATGTCTTTTGTTTTCCAGAATCAATTATCAAATTTTAATTAATAACAACCGGGGCTCAGCATCCTACACTGCATCAATAAAATCCGGTTAATGAATCATTCTATTACAATAACTAGAATAGAAGCCAAGGACGCAGCCCCTTGGCTTTTGAATCGCCATTACGCAAAGCGTATGTGTCCAATCTCACACGCATTTGGTGCGTTTGATGGTTGTCATCTGGTTGGAGTTGTCACGTATGGCACGCCGTTAAGTTCGACGTTAAAAGACGGAATATGTGGGAAAACGCAATCAAAGCATGTTCTTGAATTGAATCGGTTATGCTGTGAGAATCGCAAGAACCTTGCGAGCAAGCTTGTTGGTCGGTCGCTCAAAATGCTGCCAATGCCTAGTGTCGTCGTGAGTTATGCTGACAATGGGCAGGGGCATGTTGGTTATGTTTACCAGTCGTGCAATTTTTTATATACTGGATTGTCTACAAAATTCAAAGATCCGATGGTCAAAGGGTTTGAGCATAAGCATCACACGACAATAGGCGACGAGGGTCGTGGGCATCCATCGCGCATTGAGTTCCTGCGCAATAAGTATGGATCGGAAAATGTATATTACATCGAGCGAGCAAGAAAACACAGATACATTTATTTCTGCGGATCAAAGCGCGACCGAAAAAATATGCGTGGAATGCTCAATTATCCTATTGAAGATTACCCAAAGGGAGAATCTAAGCATTATGAAATTGCACCTATTGAATCACAACAATCTTTATTCTGATTAATAATATCTTCAGATTGTATTGACATAAGTATTCAGTTGATAGATATTCCTTCTATCGGAGGCACTAAGCATTCCGAATAACAATCAATAATAAATAATATGAGAAACTTCAATTCACTTCGCGACCTTCAAAACTTCGGCGTTCAAAACTCCGGCAACTTTGAATCATTGTTCAACCAGCTTTTACGAGTTGACGACCGCCTTTGGTTCGTTGAAGAAGTTTGCAATCAAGTTTGCTTAGTTTCAGTTGCAAATGCTTCTTCGGTTGTTTTGCGTCATCGTTAAATTCTAATTAATAATATTCTCAGATTGTATTGACATAAGGGTTTGCCTCATAAATATTTCTTCTATCGGAGGCACTAAGCGTTCCGAATAACAATCAATAATAAATAATATGAAAAACGAAACATCCTTCTTAAGACTTCCGGGCAACGTAATTAACAACGAACTTTATACAGTTCAAAATAATTTAAGAGATTTTTTCATCCGCCAGCGCAACGGCAATGACGTCAACTTAAAAGACCTAAACAAAATGATTAAAGACTTACAGAACATAAAAAAGGAAGTTAAAGAATTTAACGAATCCGATGAAGTTTCAGTCAGATATTCTTACAAAGCATAATTACTCTCAACACGTATAAATAACAATTAATAATAATAATATGGAATCTATAAAAAATACTATAATGAAAAGAGACGGGCTAAATTCTGATGAAGCTGACTCATTAATTGCTGAAGCGCAAAAAGATTTTGATTATTGCATCGCAACAGGAGATCTCAAAATGGCAGAAGAAATCTGCCTTAATTGGTTTGGCTTAGAGCCGGATTACTTGGTAGAATTATTTTAAAAATAACAGGCCGGGCGCGGCATCCTACACCGCATTAACAATCAATTATTAATAATATGAACATCACAATACTTACTTTAATACTCGCACTAATTTCAGTTGAGAGCGGCGGCAATGACAACGCCATTGGCGACAACGGCAAAGCATATGGATGCCTCCAGCTCCATGCAGCATACGTTCAAGATGCGGCGGAATACGCTGGAAAAGATTGGGTGCATGAAGATGCATTTGACCGGGCAACCGCTATTGAAATAACTAAAGCCTACATGGCTCGATATGCTATCGAGAAGCGATTGGGACACAAGGCAACGGCAGAGGACATTGCAAGAATCCACAACGGCGGTTTAAACGGCTTCAAGAAGCAAGCAACCGAAAAGTATTGGGTAAAGGTAAAGGCCGAGATAATCAGAATGGAGGCAACTCAATAAAAACCAAGTCAAACAAAACAAACTAATTTATAAAATGAAAACAGAAGAAGAAGAACCGGAGGAATGCCGAGCTTGCGATGGGTATGGCGAATTGCCCGGAAACCCAAACACTAATGAATTTCCAACTTGCTGGGTCTGTAATGGCACAGGATTAAACCAAGAATAATAAATATGAATCATTCAGAATCGATAACAACATTCATGCGATGGGCGCATGATCGGATCGCTAAGGAATTTGCCGAAAATGAAGCTTACAGGCAAAAGACGGGTGAATTCTTTGAAGTAAAAAAGCTCCGCAGCCGCAGGGAAATTATCTCAGATAATGAAAAGCTTAAAGTAATTGCTGAAGTTGATAAATTAAGAGATGCCGGAGAAAGTTCAAAGGCCGCTTGCATTATCGTAAACATCCACCCAACAACTTATTCATTATGGCGCAAAAATGCCAATATGAGTAAATATAAAAAACAAAAATGAAAATTAATCTCACGGACAATGGAACTCATTACTTTGGAATTGATTGCGGGCTGGATGGCGGGCTTGCAATGATTAACCAAAACGGCGAATTGATTAGCAGAATGCCGATGCCGACAATCCCAAACGGCAAAGGCCGCAAAATTGATTTGCTTGAACTTTCAAATCTGTTCAAAGAAATTGGGCGGCATGAAGGCAATAGGGTTTTCATTGTTGAAAATCCGGGCGGCCATGCTCCAAGCGCGGCTGGACTAAGATCAATGACTTATTCATTTGCAGTAATTGAAACACTTTTGGTTTCAAATTTCTTAAAGCATCAAATTATCCTAAGCCAAAAATGGCAGAAGGAATTTTGGAGCAAACAAAAGATGCCAAAGGGTCAAAAGTTTAACACCAAGGCGGCGGCCTTAAATTCTGCAATGCAGATTTGGCCAGAAGAAAGTTGGTTGAAGTCTGACCGATGCAGCAAGCCGCATGACGGATTAATCGATGCCGCATTGCTTGCAGAATATGGCAGGAGAAAAGGCTTTTAATGTTAGAAGTTAAACACTATGAATTTTATTACTATGATGATTTTGTCCAAACCCAAATTGAAATTATTTGTATTATGGAAAATGAAATGAGAGAAGCCTCAAGCCTTATGCGATATTTTGAATCATTAGAAGATCGAACAATGGGCAATTTTGAGAATTATAGGAAGAAAGCAAAGCTGCTCGATGATTGCCGGGCAAAGAAATTCCCAAACCTTGAAAGGTTGGGATTAATTAAACAACATACCGAAGAAGAAGAATAACAAATATGACCAAATACATAGCCACTAAAGAAGATGAAAAACTCACGCAACAAATTATTACAAACCCAATTGATTTTAATGATATCAACGCTAAGTTAATTGGAAGCGCGGAAAGCTATTGCAACGAATGGCTGCCCGGCGGAAAGGTTAAAGGCGGGAATTATAGAATTGGCGGAATCGATGGCTCATTGGGAAGTTCAATGGCCGTCAACCTTAGCACAGGCCAATGGTTTGACCATGCAACCGAAGACAAGGGAGGTGATTTGATATCACTATATGCGGCAATTTATAATTTATCTCAAATTGAAGCCGGAAAAGAATTGGAAGGGACTGTTAACATTGTAAGGATTAATCCGAAGCCAAAGGAAAACAAACCAATTGTTTCTAAATCGGATTGGGAACACGCGTTAACAACTCCAGAAACCACTATTCCGGAGCATTGGGAAAATGGCAAAGCTGATGTTATTTATAAATATGAAGATTTAAAGGGCAGGCCAGTTGGGGCAATCATGCGTTGGGATTTGGCAGATGGCAGCAAGCGAATAAGTCAAATAAGCTGGATGCGCCATCGAAAAACAGGCCGCTGCACTTGGAAGTGGCAAGCGTTTAATTATCCAAGGCCGCTTTATCGGGGCGAATTGCTTAATAAGATGCCCGGCGCGGATGTTGTTATTGTTGAAGGCGAGAAGGCGGCAGAAGCTTTGGCAACCAAATTGCCAGATCATGTGGTGCTTTCATGGGCTGGCGGCTGCAAGGCAATTAATCAAAGCGATTGGGCGGTGCTGAAAGACAGGAAGGTGTTAATTTGGGCAGACAATGATGCTCCGGGGAGAGAATCGGCAAAGCAATTGCAAGATATCACACAAGGCAAGATTATTGAGACGCCACTGGACAAGCCAGACGGCTGGGATGCGGCTGACGCGGTTTTAGAAGGATGGACAACCGAAGGGCTTGAGGAATTAATCTTAAATAGTAAAAATAAGGAATTTTATAATGTTAATTTTGGAAATGAAGGGCGGCCGAGATCAATGGATGAGGCTAAAGAGCGGCGGCCGGATATAATTATTGACGGGTTGCTTTACGCAAAATCAAAGCTGCTGATAGGCGGAGTTGCTAAAGCCGGCAAGTCGCACTTCGCAATGTCATTGGCATCTTGCATGGCTTCTGGGCAACCATTCTTACAATGGGCAGCTCCAGTTCCGCAAAAGGTTCTTTACGTTGACTTTGAATTACATGAGTGGGAATTAAATGAGCGTTGCGCATCTGCTTGCAACTGGGACGTTCCGAGCAACTTGGCAACGCTAAGCCTCAGGCAGCATTATAATGTAAGAAATACAAAGGAATTAACAAAAGTGCTTAATACAATTCAAGCCAGTCAATTTGATGTTGTTATTTTGGATTGCCTTTACAAATTTAATAGCGCGGATGATGAGAATGATAATTCAGCAATGAAAATAATCGGGTCTTGGATGGATGAGATTATTTCTAAACACGGAATTACACCAATTTTAATTCATCACTTTGGCAAAGGCGGGCAAGCCGGGAAGGATGTTATTGACCGATTCCGGGGCGCATCATCAATTGTTGGGGAAATGGATGGGCTGATCTCGATCATCAGCCATGAGAATGAAGGCTGTTACATAGTTGATTCTGTTGTTCGGTCATTTCCTCCAACTCAGCCATTTGTTGCGCGGTGGGATTATCCACATTGGGTATTGTCTGAAGATTTGGACGCAAGCAGGGCAGCCAAGCCGGGGATTAAGAAGAAATGCGATGATATTATTTCATTAAACATTCCGATTGGAGAAGAAAATGCTAAATTCTTTAATGAGTTAGAGATCGATATTTCAAAAGTTCATTTCTGGAGACGGATTAAAAAAATTGAGGCAATTAAAGTTATTAAGATGATTAATAAATCTAAAAGAGTTGAAAACGCTTATTATCAATAATGAATCAAGAAACAGTTACATCATTATTTGATTATCTTGAATCAAAGTCTAAAGAGATAAGGGCTATTTCTGAGGCCGTTGAAGCCGTTGACGGGTCGCAAAGGCAAAGGAAGGGCAACCGGGATGGCCGAAGCCGGGAAGAGTGGCGGAGGCAAGCAGAGGCCGAAGCTATTGAAGACTTTGAAGCAATTAATGTTGGGAAATCAATATCAAAGGCGGCAAGTGATAGGGGAATCAGTTACAGCCAAATGAAAAGAAGGCTAAAGCGGCTGAATAAATAATTTAAACGGGCGGAGCTTAATTAGATGTTAAATTACTAACATTGAGATATATCATTAATTAATGATATATCGGTTAATTAATATGATAGGGCGGGCATCTAGCCTATTAACAATGGGGCTCTACGTATAACGTATTGCAATGATATATCGGATTAAAACAGCACTCAGAAAGCCTGTGGGGGGAATTTATTACCCACACTCAGCTTGCTAGGACGTATTACATAATTCTCTTTAGAGTGATGATCGAGCAACAAGGCAAATAATCTTAACATATATAAGTATTTACAAATTGGTTTATTTAAATAAATAAAAGGAATGATAACAATTAACAAAAAGAAATCTAACAGCAGAATGATATCCTTTAGAATGTCGGAATCTTATATTGATCTTTTGGCGGAGCTAGCTGGCCAGACTGGTCGAAGCAAATCTGAAGTGCTTAGGCAAGGGTTGGACTTGTTTAAATACCATAACAAGCATGTTAAGCGCGATGTATAGCCTGCACATGCAATCCAAGCATCTAATACGCAAAGGCAATTGCGATGCAACAAAGGGTCGCAGGCTGGGCGTTTTGATGCAATCCGAGGAAAAAACAGCATCCCCCACTAAGGAATCTCTTAAAAAATCCATCCATTCGGGTAAGAGGACTTCTCTTGCTTTTCTACGCAAATTTAAAATTTAATATTATGTCCCAAAAAATTGAAGAACTGAAAATTGAAAAGTTAATTCCTTATTCCGGAAACACTAGGACGCACAACGAAAAACAGGTTGCGCAAATTGCTTCTAGCATTAAAGAATTTGGATTTACAAACCCAATTCTAATTGACTCAGCCAATGGAGTTATTGCCGGTCATGGCCGATTATTGGCCGCTCAGAAATTAGGGATGGAAGTTTTGCCATGCATAAGGCTTGGCCATTTGAGCGATCCTCAGCGGAGGGCATACGTAATTGCGGACAACAAACTTGCTTTAAATGCAGGCTGGGATGAAGAAGCTTTAGCGGCCGAGATCGAAAGACTGCTTGAAGATAATTTCGATTTGGATTTAACTGGATTTTCTGAAGATGAAATTAATATAAACACACCAGATTTTAATCCGGGAAATGAAGATGAACAGGGACAACTCGATGAGCTTGAACCTAAATTTGTAAAGTGCCCAAGCTGCGATCATGTTTTTGACTCAAGAAATAATGAGCATAATCCATGAAAAAATCTGATTTGAAAATAGATTGGGCGACACATGAAGCGGCAAAGCATGCGTGTGTTAATTGGCATTATAGCAAATGCCTTCCAGTTGGGAAATTAGTTAAAGTTGGGGTTTGGGAACATGGCCAATATATTGGCGCGGTTATTTTTGGCCGAGGCGCATCACCATTTCTTGGCAATAAATTTGGATTGAATCAAAGTGAAGTTTGTGAGCTAGTTCGCATTGCTTTAACTAAACATCAAACGCCAGTGAGCAGAATTATGGCAATTGCTTTTAAATTCTTAAAGAGAAATTGCAAAGGCTTGAAATTAATTGTTTCTTTTGCTGATCAAAACCAAGGGCATCATGGTGGAATTTATCAAGCAACCAATTGGATTTATTCTGGGACTTCAACTGAGACAACTGAAGTTTTTATTGATGGCAGATGGGTTCACATGCGCGGAGCATTTTACAAAATGAATAAAAATACAAAAACTAGGGTTGCAAAAGGCAAACACAGGTATTTGATGCCGCTTGACAACTCAATGTTTAATAGTGTATCAAAACTTTCAAAACCTTATCCAAAGCGCGTATTAAGTGAAACCAGTGACACATCAGACATCCAGTCTGAAAAGGGCAGTGCAACTCTGACCAATACGCTCCATTAATTATGGCTCAAGAGATACCATTTGATGCCATTCGGAAACGAAACATTGCAAACATTCTGTCTAAGGTTAAAGCCGGAAAGCCTTTAACGGCAGCGGAAAAAAGGACACTTGACGATGAAGAATCAAAAGCAAATGGATTGCGTGAAAAGCGAACTATTGCCCAGATGGCAAAAGAATATCACACTTGCACCAAAACAATTAACAGATGGAAGAAAGCAAACGCTCCATTAGATAATGATGAAGCATTAAATCTTTGGGTGATAAATCAAAAGATTGTTCCAAATGAATTTATAAAATGGCAAATTAAAAAAGGATTTACTCAGATTGATAAAACAACTGATGAAGATATTGGGGAAGAATTTGAAAGCCAAGAAAAGTTGCGTGACTTCTATTTTAAAAAGTTAAGCAAAGCGGCAAAGCGAAATGATCAAAATCAAATTAAATATTGGAATGATCTTTTACTCAAAACTGATAAAAGCTTGCGTGAGCTTCAAGCGCATCAAAAAAAGCTTAATATTGAAAGCGGAGAAGCAATTGCACGGGAAGAAGCCGAGCGGATTATCCGGGCAATGATTTATGGGGGCAATGCATGCATCCGGGCTCAAATTAAAGAGATTGCCGAAGTGCTGGCGGCTGAAGATTCACCAGCTAAAATATATCAAATATTGTCTCCAGCAATCTTGGGCGGCCGGATATTTGAAGGGTTAAAGGTTTTAATTAAATCAGACAGCCAAGTGAATCTTCCAATTTGGGTGGTGGAATGCTTCCAGTCTGAAGGGGAAAACTATTTGCAAGGGGTTGATTTAATTGATGAAAGTTCTTAATAAATATAAGACAGTTGAGCCAATTGAATGGTGCAAAAAAAATATTCTTTTGGATTATGGTTCATTTAATCCGGACAATCATCCATTGATTGTTGAGCCATTTCAGTCACTGGTAAATGTAAGAGGAAAAACAATTGGATTAATTGGCTCAGTGCAGCACATTAAAACGCTTTTATCTCAGTTGTGGCATCTTTACGCTTTGCAAATTGAGCCGGGACGGGCGGCAATGTATGACTTGACCGAGGCTGCACTGAAAGAATTTTCAGATGATAAATTTACACCATTAATTGATTCAACTGAATCAGTTTTAGGCTTAATCCCAAAACAAGCATACAGGCGCACTAAGTTTTTTACTTCAAGTGATTTTGGTGCAATCCGATTGTTGTCTGCAAATGTCTTGGCTGCTAGAAATTCAAAGACACTTGAGCGAATTACTTGTGATGAAGCTTGGGCTTACAAAGATAATTGGCTTGACCAGATTCGAGACCGGATGAGTTCTTATTCTTGGAGCAGCCAAATGTTTCTGCCAACTTCCGGGCAAACTAAAGGAAGTGAACTTGATGAGATGTGGGAAAGATCAACTCAAAAGACTTGGCACATTAAGTGTGATTGTTGCAAAGAATTTATTCCTTACATTTGGCGAGCAAATGCAATTGGTGATGAAGTCCCAGTTGGTGGAATGAGATGGGCAGCAAAAGAAGATTATTTAAAAGAAGATGGAAGGATTGATTTTGTTTTGCTGGCCGCTTCTGTTTATTATGAATGTCAATTGTGTGGCGGAAAACTTAGCTCAGACATTGGGAAGCAGAAAGCCCGGAACTTGTCTGGCAAATATATTTCTTTGAATCCGGATGGTGATGAAAATATTGACTTTTTTAATTACAATGCATTGGCGCACATTCCTTGGCCAAAGTTAGTTGAGCAATTTAAACTTTCACAAGTTGACCGGGAACGGGGCAATCTTGATTCTTTAGAGAATTTTATACGCAAGCGGCTTGCAGAAAGTTGGGCGGTCAATGATTATATGTCTGCCGACATTCAAGCAAATGCAATGGGTGGATATGAGTTGAATGAAGTTTGGGACGCAGCCGGGCAATTTATCTTCTGCACTGTGGACGTTCAAAAAGATCATTACTATTATTTAATCCGGTCTTGGGCAATTGTTGATGGCACTTTGCGGTCAAGGCTTTTGGATTGTCGCAAAGTAATAACAACGGCAGAAATCCGGGAAGCTTGCGACAAGTGGAAAATCCCACAACATCAACTTGGAAGCGGCGGAGCTTGCCGGGTCTTTTTAGATGGCAATTACAATACAAACCAAGTGCATCGGATTGCTTTAGAAAATGGATGGATGGTTTTCCGTGGTGATGCGTCAAAGGATTATATGAACCAAGATGGATTCCGGCGCATTTACTCAGATTTAAAACCAGTGGATGCTTATGACGGAACGGCAATGAGCCGAGGCGCAAGAGTTGGGCAGTTCTTCTTTTCAAAGCAATCAGCAAAGAATCGACTTAGCTTGATGCGGTCGCTGAAAGATCATCGGGGCAATCCGATTTGGACTTATGCCGACAATGCTGGGCAGATGTATGAACGGCAAATCAATGCTTGGGTAAAGATCGCAAAGGAAAGACCAGATGGCTCAGTTTATTATGATTGGATTAATCGGGACAAAAACAATGATCACTTTTATGACTGCGAGGCAATGCAGATGGTTTGCGCGGCAATGTGCAAATCACTTGGAACTGAAATTATTGCAGTTGATGAATAGATTGTATTGACAATGATTGGTTTTATTAGTTTGTTGCATGCATCGAAGCAATTCTTGCGACGAATAAAATCAAATATGAATAAAATGAAAAATCAGAAATTAATCACAAATAACGTAGAATTTACAGTATCCAGCAAAGACAATGGCGGTGAAGAGACTGGCAAAATTTTCACAAAAAACTTTGAATTGAATTTTTGTGAACGCTGGGACAATAAATTGCAGGAAATTGTGATTGATGTAAATACAGGCGGGGAATGCTTATGCATGGTTTATGATCATGGGGATGCTTATTATGCAACTTCCGGAAACAACTTTAAATTTACACGCGAATCTGACACAAACAAATTCAAAGCCATTTTAAAATTAGCACTTAAACTTTTGTAATATGAACCCATTTAAGAAACCAGAAGAAACAGAATTTAATGTTCTCAACTTGGGTGCAGGGGTTCAATCCTCTGCGCTTGCGTTGATGGCTGCATACGGCGATATAACTCCATTGCCAGATTTTGCAATCTTTGCAGACGTTGGCGCAGAACCAGATGAAGTATATGAGTGGCTGGAAACTTTGCGCGGTTTAATAAATAAAGCACCACATCCATTTCCAATTCATACTGTTAGACATGGCAATCTTACTGAAAATCAATTGAAGCCTGCGGTCGCTACTAAAAAGGCAATCAATTATGAAATTGGCGAAAAATATATGCGTCGAATCATTCCGATGTTTGGCATCTTGCCAGATGGTAAAAAGACAGCAGCAATTGGCAGAAGTTGCACAGCAGATTACAAAATTAAACCAATTGAAAAAAAGATAAAGGAATTGTGTGAGATTAAGAGAGGGCAAAAACACATTACTGTCACTCAATGGATTGGAATCTCTTGGGACGAAATACAGCGAGCAAAAGAAGCAAGGCAGCATTGGACTCAATTAAGATACCCATTATTGGAATTAAAAATGACTCGCTCCAAGATTATTGAATGGATGAAAGACAGGGGTTTTCCAAACCCACCGCGTTCTGCTTGTTATTATTGCCCATTTCACAGTGATCACGAATGGAGGCGAATGCGTGACAATGATCCAAAATATTTCAATAAGGCAATTGAGTTTGATAAAAAAATCAGAGAATTAGGCAAAACAGATCGAGCAATGAAAATGGAGGTTTATTTGCATAATTCATGCAAACCGCTTGATGAGATTGATTTTGATAATGATGAAGATAAGGGTCAGCAGGTTTGGGATTTTAAAGCCGAGTGCGAAGGAATGTGCGGGGTGTAAAAAAAGGAATAAAATACATCAACCAAGAAACCACACAGAAATGTGTGGTTTTTTTGTGTTCCAAATTATCTCAATGATTTAAACCGCTTTTTCCGCATCAATAAAAGCGGTTTAAAATTCCATTAACGTGAAAGGGGCGTGAAAACCTTGGGCTTTTCACGACATTGATTGCTTAAGCTTTGGCTTAAATGATGCAATTGACTTTTTGCCGTTTTCTTTACATAACAAAAGCAATGAGAAGTTTGCTGTTCGTGATTTGGATTAAAGCGTCAAAAGATGCAGCCACTGCTTTGGCTATTATTGAAACCCTAGCAGTTGGTGAATTTGATACTCAGTCACGGGGCGGCGCAAGGATTGTCTCAGCTAATGTTGCTGGCAAGCAATTCCAATATGAGTTGCCTCCGGGTTGGAGCGCATCGGATTTTATTGAGCAACTGAGGTTGCTTTACAAGGTCGTCACAACTGGCGGCGCATCGGGTGGTCAAATGACGGATTCAGAGATGAATGAATACGTTGTGGATGCCGCAAACCAAGTCACTAACGTTAGCAAAGCCCGATTTGCTGACCAAGCTGGAAGCAGATATATCTAAGAAATGGCAACGAAACCAATTAAATTACTGCCAAGATTAAAAAAGATCACTTCCGGAGTGGCTTCATTTTGGGGCAGAGGCGGCAGCAATGAGTTTTATCCGGGCGGCGCGGATGATCAACGGCGGTTTGGGCGCGGCAAGTTAGCGCGGGACATTGCTGAATTGATGGTGGAAAACCGCCAAAAAATGCTGCTTGGCGACAGTCGATACATTTATCAATCCTTTTCAACTGTATCTGGCGCAGTAAAGCAAAAAGCTAACTATGTTTATGGCAACGCATGGCGGTTGCAATCATACAGCGCAAACACTGAATTTGCTTTGGCCGTGGAAAAAGATTTTGCCCAAATTGATCGGTTGCTCGACACAAGGGGAACAAGTTTTTCATTTAGGAAATCAGCATGGCTTGGCTCAAAAACCATTGATGTTGATGGTGACTATTTTATCGTATTAACGGAAAACGCTGAAACTGGTTTTCCAAAGTTGCAATATTTAGAGGCGCATCGGGTTGGCTCATTTGGGCTTCATGGCGGTCATACAGTTAAAGAAGGCAGGCACAAGGGGCGCAGAATATTTGCGGGCGTGATTGTAAACGATTATATGCAACCTGTTGCATATCGAGTGCAGGACGAATCTCACAAAGATGGATTCCGTGATGTAAATGCTAATAGCATGATTCACGTTTCTGATTTTGAATGGTTTAGTCAAAGCCGGGGGCAGCCAACAGTTGCGGCCGCTATTCTTGACTGGTATGATTTAGCAGAAACCAGAGATGCAGAAAAGATTGCCGAGAAAGTAAACAGTGCTTTGACTTTGGTGGAATCAAATGAAGCTGGACGGGCAGACATGGGCAATTCCATTGTTAATCCGCAACCCGGCAGCGATGGCAGAATGCAAACACAATTAATGGATTCCGGATTAATCAGATACATTAAAAACGGCGGCAGTTTAAAAGCGCATCAAAGCAACAGACCTTCTGACCAATGGCTAAATTTCACAAAGCTGGTTGAATCTTCGGCATTTTATGCAATGGGATGGCGGCGGGAAATGCTTGATTCATCTGCCATTGGCGGTGCTGGGGTTCGCGGATTCGCGGCTGACATTAACAAAAGCATTTCAGCAAGGCGGGAAACAATTGAAGCCGGGATGAAGCGGGCGGCCATGTATGTAATTGCAAAACGCGCAAAGCAGGGCGTTTATGGCGAATTGCCAGATGATTGGTGGAAGATCGGATTTACCAAACCTGCACAATTTACAGTTGATGAAGGCCGAATGAGGGCGGCAGATATCAGTGATTTGCGGGCAGGTTTAACAACCGAAGATCATATTGTTGAAGCGCGGGGCATGGATTATGAAGAACTGCTGCGCAAGCGGGCATCAAATCTTGTTTTGAAAAAACAAATTGCCGAGGAAAACGGATTGAATCCACAAGAACTTGGCACAACGGGAATGCCCGGAGATCCAGTTGATTTGGTTGAAGAAGAAACAGGACAAATTGAAGATGGTGAAGAAATCG
>Ga0208134_1000965_pt1 | contig 17604 bp, 5 predicted proteins | sample VirMetDEL_Mar_31_FD_184515 | JGI IMG/M metagenome (GOLD analysis project Ga0208134, IMG submission 184515) | Aqueous microbial communities from the Delaware River and Bay under freshwater to marine salinity gradient to study organic matter... | ecosystem: Environmental > Aquatic > Marine >... | reverse complement strand
CCAACGCCTACTATTCCTACGACACAGATAGACGACTATAGAATTATAGGTAAAGGTAAGCCAGAATCTGGCGCATATACTGATGTTGTTCCTCAGTTATCATCGGATCGTAAGATTCTTGAAGATACTAGATTTACTATAATTACCACTGCCAATGCCGCATTAAAAGCTGCTGACAGTAGCTTCTACACTGACTTAGACACTGCACTCAATAATACTGAAACCGCGGCAACACTAGAAGCAAAATGTCTTCGAGATGCTGATTACTGGATAGACTTCTTCTTACTGGATATGGAATGGGGCAGTTTAGCGCATACTAAGATAAACGGAACGAACTATAAGACAGCATTTCTGCCTAATCCATCTCTATATGAGAAAGTATTCTATCTGCATTTGAAGAACGCACTACTCGCATCTAGCAACGGATTCTCTAGTGCTGGTATCACTAAGCTCACTACTTTGATTGACTTACTTGTTGGTGCGGGCAATCTCACGACGGCTCTTACTACAACAGCGGTGGTCACTGATAACGCTGCCGATGCTGGCGCATCTGGAATATTCAACACAAGTGTAGCTGGTAATGGCTCTACTGTTGGCGCAAACGTACATACAGCACTTATTACGGACTACGGTAACAAAAACAAGATCGATACGATCTTTGATGCCAAGAAACATTATTGGGCTTACCTAGTAACAACTAAAGATGCCGCCGGTGATGCTATTGTATATACCGTGGGGGTTGCTGGCCTGAGTAGTGGACTAGAAGCCGAAGACTTAAAGTACAAATGTCAACGTGACGTTGGTTACTTGATAGACGGCTATAAGAATGATATCGTAGGTGGCGGTGACGCAGAAACTGTTTACAATATGTCGATGTTCTTTAAAGCGTCTGGAATGTCAATCTACTCTCAGAGCATATCTGGATCATCTGGTGAAGCCGTAGCAGCTGGTACCGCTGGTGCGATACTATCTGAAAGAGAGCGATATACACATCTAAGAGCCAAAATATTAGCATCTCTTGATGATACTATATTCGGATATGTAAATGGCGCCGCTGACGGAGTTTACGATAAAGTAGAATCGCTATTAGATATGACGGTCGCTAATTTTATATCAGAACACTCAACTACGATGAGTTATGGCAGTAGAGGATATGCAGGCAATTTGGTTGCTATGCGCGATGGACTAATCGTCACACACGCCGCAGTATATGATCCTAGCTTATTGAAAGATGCGAATCCTATAGTAACTGTCATTGAAAGTGATAGTGATGATAAACTTAAGTTAACTAAGGGCCATGTGACATTCGGTCAAACTATAAAGTACGTCTCTGGAAGCATAGGTGGTCTAACAGCTGGCACATTATATAAAGTCGCTAGAGTATATGGACCTAAGGGAAATATCTTCAAGCTAATAAAGGCTGATCCAGCTTTAGCATCCACTGCCGTTGCAATTAGTGGCTCGAACACAGGCGTATTCGAACTTGTTGTTCCATTCATATTCCCTAAAGATTATGATAATAAAGTATATAATGCTGCATCATTCACATCTAATGTTTTAGGAGTAAGTGTTGACTCGGTCTCAGGCATAGATATTCCAGCTGGCCCTGTTTTCCCATATGCATATTCTTCTACAGATGACTTGACTTCTGATGACTCAACAAATAAGACTATAGGGTTTATCAATACGGCACGTGATCTCTCTGTGCCTGCACAGTTTGAATTCTTCAGAACTGAGATGGACAGCATTAACTTTTATCCTGAATATATCAACTGGATTAAGAATAATGTTAAGCCTGAATACTGGGGCGTTTACGACTATCGTGTTCCTAGATCAAGATTTAGCCATGATGTGCTAAACGGAATAGCTGCATCATCAGCCCTTGCAAAAAATAGAGTATATAGTGACTTGGCGACTGCACCAGATGGTACAGTAGCTAGACCAGGTAAAGGATATGCTGCCACTGTAGGCGGAGTTGTCGAGAAACAGTCAAGCGAATACAACTTCGACTTCACTAAAGTAACAATGCTTAAGATTGAGTTCTCTTGGTACGGTGCGGTAGGTGCATTGTTCCTAGCATATGTTCCAGTTGCTAACGGCGAAGCACGATGGGTACGAGTACATCATCTAAGAGCTTCTAATCAGTTAAAAATTGCATCTCTTGGTAACGCAACATTACCTATCACGTATACCACATATGGTGGCGGTGAATCTGCTGCCACTACTGCTGGTCGAACATCAGGCACTAGAACTCTTACTCTAGGCGATGGCGAAACTAATGTTGATAAGGGATACGGATCTTCATCGAACCATATTGTTAAATACGGTGCTTCATACTACATCGATGGTGGCGATAGAGGTACAGTAAGACTCTATAGTCATAATAATGATAGTTCAGTATCAGCATACGGTAGAAAGTTCACAGGCGATGGCGACTGGTCAAACGAGTCAGAATATAATGCCGCGGACACTCTGACTACAATAAGTAGCGCCAATAACGAGACATTGGCATCAATCGATTGTGCGCTCGCAGATACAGACACACTAGTTGCATCATCCGCAACTCAAATAAATCCTAGATTCTTCATGGGCGCTAAATTACTAACTAATAATCCAGTGGATCAGAATGTTAAAGTAATATGGGCAGATGAAACTAAAGTCTATCTATCTTCTGTGCCTCTAGGTGCACCATCAGCATTGATTGCAGATAGAGCAGCCAACGTATTCGGCATTCAAACTAAGAAGACTATACTAAGCACTCAAGAAGGTAACGCAGTAAGAAACAGAGTTCAAGTATATCCTACTAAACTGTCTGCTTCAAACACAGCAACCGATGCCACTCCTGTTAGACTTAGATTCAGAAAAACACCTAAGTTTCAATATTCTTGCGAGACTACTGGTAAAGTATCGATTGACACTGCTGACTATACAGTAACCACTGCAAACATTGCTATACCTCTAGTGAAGAATGTTAGTGTAACAGGTCTAAGTGCCACAGCGTTTGCTACTTCAGATACAGTGACAGCTACTGCTCATCCATTCGAAACTGGTCAACCAGTTAAGTATAGCAAGGGCAGTGCTGGTAATACAGAAGTAGGCGGACTAGATGATAACGTGGTATACTATGTAAACAAAACTGGCGCAAATTCGCTGAAGCTTTACACCACGGAAGCACTCGCCCTATTGGGTGGCACTGCGATCGACCTAACATCAGGCGGTAGTGGTACGGATCACGCACTACTAGCACCAACTGGAGATTACATAGCAGACGGTAAGAGTGTGTATGGTTGGTTTAGAGGTAAAGTAGGAAACGATAAAGTTACTGTATTCGGTAGACTTTATAGAGTTGCTACTAACTACTTCTTTGAAGTGTTAGAGTCATATAACGGCACTATAACATTGTTTAAAGGACAGAGATTCTTACCTGATCTAAACTTCAGAGCTACAGGCGAGCAACAGCCATTGACCATTGATGAAGCGGTCAACTATACAGAGAAAGAAGGGCTAAGTTCAGTCAATATCGCTCCTAGAACTATTGTTCCTATTCCAGGAACAGGGGTAAACGTAGCGACTATATACTTACAGCCTGGAACAGAACAGATTGATCTTGCTACATATTTCGACTATAATAAAGAATACCTATCATTCCCATTAACGAATGAAGCTGATACTCTTTACTTTTCAGTCGATTCTGATCAACCCGCAACGTTCGCTGGCAGAGATGAAATAAGTCTGGGTGTAACTTGGGAAGAACAATAGCATATGTCGAAGCAAATAAAGATCGGGCTGGATAAACTTCCAGCTCCGCTCACAAAGCAGTACACGCAACTTATCGATCTAGAAGGATTGCCTTTACGGGATGCCGCAGGCAATCCTCTGGTAAGCGAAGGTAGCGGATCTCTAGGGATATTTAACTCTGCACAAAACGCTTTATCCACATACGTCAACGCCGAGAAGGAAACTGCACTCCCTATAGCAGAGCAGTTTCCTGAAGTATCTGCTGTAAGTAACTCATTATTAGGTGTGCCTAGGGCCGAAGAGCAACTAAGTCTATTCTCAGATGTTGCTACTTATGGTCTAGATGAGGACGCTTGGAATCAATACACGTTTACTCAGACTAGTAATATTCCGCCTGAGTGGTACAAAAAGAAGCACCCAATCTACGGTAGAAGAGAGAATCCAAGCTTTAACGAAGGTTCTGAAGAACAAGCATTATATCTACGAAACTTCTCTACGCAGTACAGCTTTCCTACAGGAACTATAGCCAGCAGAAAAACAGAGCCGACTCCCGCGTTTAGAAAATATATAAACTTTATTCTTATGGGTAAGTATCTCTATAGTATATTTAACTTTTATCCCTCTACGCAAGTCTTTGCAAAAAAATACCTTCTAGACAATGATGTATATTTTTTAACACCCGACAACGAGACAGACGAGAACCCAATATCATTCGATACAGTATCAAGGGTCTTTGATGGACAGCAAGACTTTCACGATGTTGGATATGGTAACTATAACGGCACTGGAGTACTGACTAATGATATTCAGTCGGTGTTCGATAAAATCGAAGCATGGACATATCTATTTGGATTAATCCAAGACGGCACAGCTCAGTTTCCAAATCTTCCCGCAAACAATTCACAGAATATAACAGGAAGATTTGTTGATTCTGAACTATATAAAGCTATAAAGGTATTTTGTGTTCCAATTAACTGTGTTCCTGGTGGAATAAGCGATTCAGTAAAAATAGCAGTATTGGAGAGTAAGGATACGTTTAGATATCAACCAGGCAGAGTCAGTGGCTTTACCTTTGGCACTAGATTAGAGAATGACTCATCATCTAATGCTAACTTTCTTGAGTTCGGCGCATCTAACGACACAGACGAATATATGTTTCAGTTACGAGGCTCAGAGTTCAATATAGTTAGACGTAGTACCTTGCCTCTAGGGGGTGCTCTACTTGAACGACAAGGGCTACCCGCTACCGCTGAAACACTCACTAGACAGAAAGGATTAGGATCGTCAGAAAGTCTATACGAGACTATTATACCTAGATCGAGATTCAACGGAGATGCCTTGTCAGGTAATGGCAAATCTGGATACGTTTTGACGTTTGAAGATGTTACGATGTACAAGATAGAGTTCTCTTGGTATGGAGCAATTGGTGCAAAATTTTATGCATATGTTCCTATAGGTCCAGGAGAATGTCGCTGGGTTCTAATACACAGACTCGTAATTGAAAATGGCATGGGCAAGCCCGTGCTAAAGAATCCAGATCTAAAGTTTAAGTACATAGTATACTCTGGAGACTCGGGAGGTCTAACCAAGCCATCATTCCTATACAAATACGGAAGCAGCTATTATATTGATGGCGGAGACGAGGGCACTAACACCCTAACCACCATTTCCAGTAATAGCAAGTCATTTGCGTCTACAGGAACTCCTATTATAGGAGTAAAGCCTAAAAATGTGATATTCAACTCAGATATATCATACACTGGTGACGGCGTAACTAACTATAAAAAGATATATCCTTTGACTGTATCAGCTTCAAGCGATCAAGACTGTAGAATCGATATCGTGCAAGTTGCCGGCAGTCCTGATGGAGCACACTACTGTTATCAGCCATCTATACACAACGGAAAACATGGCCTATCGAGAGAGAATCTCACATTCAAATGGTCGTCCGACGGCACAAGTCTAACTCTGCAAAATGGTGCTACATTTAATGCATCGGACAAAAACGCAAAAGTTATAGGCGATGGCATATACGGAGTCTATGTAAATGGAGCGGTTGGTGAAGACGCATCTACTATTTACAGACGGAATATTGCTACAGGACCTTCTTATCTATCATTAATCACTGGTGGTGCAGGCAGACTGGGCTCAGTTAAATCGTATACATCATATGACGGTCAGACTGTCACACAGACAATCAACGAGCCCACCTTCACTGGCAGACTGTCTAACTATCACGCAGTGGCCGCTTCAACTACTCCTATAAATGCGAGTAAGTTTAAGATACATTTTTTGAATCCTAGAGCGAAAGATGCCGCATCAACTAAGCACTTTGCAGAGTTTGCAGTGGGTGTAACTCCACATAAGCCTAAGCTCGTTAACGCTGTCGGAGTAGATAGACTTAAGTTTGAGATAGACGCAGCCACTGAGTCTACGTCTGCTATTGACCAAGACTTCGATCTATATGAATATCCATATGTGGAGTACGCACATAATCAGGTCAGATATTGGATTCGTGATAATTCTGACGCATATGAAGATGACATAGGCTATGGGGATCAAATGTCAGTTGATCCTAGAATTCCAAATCCTGAAGGATCGGATTCTGGATACATATCTACAGTTCAGGGAACTGTAGACTCAATAGATTATATAGTAACCACTAGCACTAAGATAGACGATGCTAGTAGCGCATACGATAACAAATACAAAATAGAGTTTAACAACGATCCAAATCTTGGGACTACAGGTACTCCTACTGGCATTATTGTGCCCACAAACTTTGCAGAAGGAATATCTGAACTTGGTGTAAACGGCGCATCATTGGATCCTAGAGTATACTTTATCAGTGAGGTTACTCCTGCTGCTGGAGTAACTCCAGCATTTGCATATGTGTCTACTGCTGCTGCCGATTCTGCTGATCCTTTCGCATCTCTCAGTAGTTCTGGTGATGTACTTCAACCTTTTGTCTTTGAAACAACTATTGTAAGTGCTACGCAGACTGACGATAATTTCGTCACAATTGTAACGACAAATCCCCATGGACTTCCATACACTCGGCCAGATGGTCAAGTGTCGATTACTTTTAGCCTTACCGGCTTCGAGGATGGAATTGTCGAGATAAACGGTGTGGCGACCAGCAATTCCATAAACGACCCTGGTCAAGTATCGCCTTCGAATGTCATCATTGACAGCACCAGTTTCCGGATTGTAGAGCCCCACGCGACAGGTAGTACTGGTATTATAGGCAATACTTATCCTTCAGGATCAGCTAAACTTACTCAGACTAGATACGACTTAGTATCCGCAGATACTCTGCCGATTACTATTCAGAGTAAAGTCTTAACACTTAGCGATGACTTTAAGGTTGAGGGATATGATAATCAAGATCCACCAGAGCGTATGTTTGGAAATAGAAGCTTTAGTAAAGTACAGGCACTTGCCTTTGATGACGCTCCTTTATACTTATTCTTTGCACTAAAGGACTACGCTAAAGTTAATAATATAAGTGTCGAAGAGATATATCCTACAGGCACAGTAGCGCACACACCTCAGTTTATAAAGGATGCATCCGCAGATAACTCCAGCCTCGATCTTGCGGTTTCCAGTGAGGGAGCAGTAGCGAGTAAATCTCCAGCATCATTCAATGAAGAGTCAAACCTATCTCCAACATTATTTGACTTGACAACATTGAATCCATTGAGACCAGGAAATAGAATATACTCATTCTACGCTGCTGCAGGTAAGCCTACACAATTAGATTTACAGAATATCTTCGGCGTAGATAGAAAGAAAATATCCAGAGGTCTGTATAATAATTTAGCTACATACTTCACAGCAACAAAACTTACTGCTGGTAACGGCAACATAGAAATGACGCTAACAGTTAAGGAACAATAATGGCAGTATTACGGGGTCTAAATTTATCTAGAAATCTAGGAGATGTGGACGATAAGGCCGCTGCTCTTATCAACTTAGGTCTCTCCGCTGGTGATATACAGTTAATATATAAACTGACCGATGCGAGTGGTGAAGACTTAGCGGTAACTGTTGATGATATACACACCTTATCAAATCTAAAGGTGGATCAAAAGAAAGACTTTTTTAGTATAAAAGAGTCCTCTGACGATGTAGGAAGAGAAATACAAAATATCAGTGATATAGCTGTTCCTCTCCAACATAATATGCGTATAAACAATCAGATTAACACTAACTCATTGAAGTACAATTATCTGAATCTTACCGCAGCCAACGCGGCTGCAGCCGATGCGATCAAGAAAGCAGACGTTTCTACTTCTAGAGTATCATCTTGGTCAGAGCTAAGTACCGGTAATATTTCATACTCTGGCGAACTGAAGGTCATAGGCGATAAGATAACTTTACTCGGCGCAGGAAAACTATCTACATCGACTGCACCTATACCAAGAACATTTAGAGCGGAGTCTCCTACACATAGAGTTACTGTCAAGATAAACGGCGCAGATAAAGACTTGGTAATGATGAAAGGTATTCCTTTAATATTTGAGGGATATTTTAAGAAGGCAGTTCTGAATGGTCGAGGTGTTAACACAGACGATAGATTTCGTGCCGCAGTTACTGCTGTAACTGATACTGCTAGTACAGATGGAAGAGGTGCACCTAACAACACTGTGCCGGTGACCTTTAGAATAACGAATTTGGACTCTGGAGGTCTTGTCTACAGTAGCGGAGATGACACCACATTGAATCCTGGATCTATAGGAAGTTCCGCAGACGTAGATTTTCCCGTATCATTCTCATTGTCTGACACACGCGATAGAAGTAGAAAAATCGAAGTATTCTACAATCCAGCTAAAATTTTGATGTTAGGACTAACTAATAAGAATATAAACACCTGGACTAATGTTTCTCTGCCTGCACTAAAGAACCTAGAACTAGATCAGAATGATCTATATGTTGTTCCTAGCTTCAGAAGTGTTGATGTGCCACAAGGTCTTAACGTAGCAACCAAGCCCCTCATCAAGGGAAACAAGTATGTTATTGTTGCACCAGGAAACACATCAGATACAATCTGGGGCAATGCTGGCGCAGAAGCGTATGTAGCAGGCACAGAATTTACGTATACTGGAGCGGCAACGAGTGGTACAGGCACAGTTAAGAAGTCTAAAATGGCTCCAGACGGTCTAGCTCCTGTAATGGAAGTGTTGAAGATTCCAGGAAATAATCTATCTAGAGCAAGAACACTTGATAATGAGGACATAACTGGCACGCATCAACTGAATAGTCTTCCTCTAACTATCAAAGAATTGGACTTTAGCGGATGCTTTGCAGACGACGATATAATAGACTTGATCGACTATACAGCTTTAGAAAAACTCGACTTCGATTCATTCTATGGATCTGGTAGTTTTCGCTCAATGGTAGGAGGTGCTACCAATAGAGTCACTCCTAATGTATATGTTCCTGATGTAGCGGGCACAGGATTAGGTATAAAGTCATACAGAGTATGGCGAAATGATGTATATCAGAAGTTAGCGGAAGGAGTATATGCAAGCCAACGACTAGAGAATCTCGATTTATGGCAATCGACATCATCAGCAGGTTTAACTGGCGCAGAAAATATACGACTAGAGGACTTTAAGTTTACTGGTACATCTGGAACGTGTACATTTACAGCAATAGCAAACTGCTTAGAAGTAGGAGATGAGGTTCAGATTGTGGGCGCCCTTCCTAGCAACACTAATGATATTACATCTCCTGATCACACCAGCGGCACATACTATAAGATATCAGCGATAACGGTATCGGTAGATGGAGAAATTACAGGAGCTACACTACAGACACAGGCTCCTGCTAGTGGTACACTAAATACGGTCGCTTCAACAACAGCAATTGCGGCTACTGTATTCATAAGAGCATATTCTGACTTCATTCCTATTCCTAGAATAAATGTAGCATCTAGAAGCACATTAAAGACTATTAGACTCAATAGACAACGATTTAATGTATTGGACGTCAGAGACTGTACATCACTTACAAGCTACGAGCAAGCATATAGCGATTACATTGATAGTGGTAAATATACAGCAGCACAGAGATCGGTCGAGAGTAAGTTCAGTGGATGCAGCTCATTATCAACCATAAATTTTCTGGAGAGCGGCTCTATATCTGGTAGTATCACCACAGCGTTTGCCAGCCTTGCCAAGTTAAGCACATTGAGATTAAATAAAACGGGTGTTACTGGACAGATAACAGACGCAACATTCAACGGAACAACAGAGTTGAAGAATTTATATCTAGAGGGCTCCACTCTAGGAGTCGCCGGGCAAAGCTTTTTCAGCACAGACTGTTTTGAGAACACTAGCCTGATTAGACTTGATGTTCGAAACTCGGTTAACGTTACAGGATCTTTACCAAGTCTAACAACTCAAACGAATTTACAATATATATACCTATTAAACAATAGCATATCTGGAGGTTTGCCAGACTTCGCAGAAAACACAATTCTTCGTGATATCTATATCACTGGAAGAGTGGGCGGTAATTCTAGCGACTCTTTGCCTTCAGTAGTCGTTAAATCGGGCACCACAAACGGCACTTTCACTACAGCCAACATATTCTCAGTAGCACAGAACGATCTCATAACTGTGTCAGGAGATATATCAGGCTCAGCCACAATAACTGGATACACTAACCCTACAATATATAAAGTTAGTGCTGTGAATGGCAACGACTTCACACTCACAACAATTGGTGACGTAGCTATAGTGACTTCTTTCGGTGACGTAGGAGGTCTAGGCAGTCTAGGACTATCTTTCGACACAACACCCAGTACAGGATTGACTGGTGGAATACCTGGTACAGGATTTACTGTTCGAGGAACAACAAGTAGGGTAGACCTTTCAAATAACAGCTTAAGCGGCAGTATTCCAAACTTCTCGGGCGCTGCATATCGAACAATAAGGCTCAACTCGAACAACTTAAGTGGAGCCTTTCCAAATCTATCTTCAGCGTCATATCTGGAGTACTTTGAGGCTAAAGATAATAACATCTCAGGATATACAGCGGGCAGTTTAACTACTAACATTCGTTTGAAATCATTACTATTATCAAATAACAGTCTTACAGCCGCAGACGGTACAGTTATAATACAAGACCTCACTGACAACTGGACTCTCAGTCCAAGAAGAGGAGTGACTATTCAGCTAACTAATCAGAACGGTCTAACAGAGAACAGTCTAGCGACTGACGGCTCATCAGGCGACGAATCTACATATAATAAACTTCTCACCCTGAGGTCTAGGGGTTGGGTTATAAACTTAGATAGTTAGGAAAGAAAATGGCTCAAGGATTTGTAATACAAAACAACTTAGTAGAGAGTAGTCCCGCTAGTGCCGATGCTAGTGCGATCAACAATCTTGCTGGCGAAAAAACAACCAACGACTTTCTATTGTTTGACGGAAACAGTAAATTTATCAGTAGATTATATCGATATGAATTTAATGTGATAAATGCTACTGACCAGAATCCTAGTACACTGATCAATGATAGGTACACCGTTGTAGTAACGGCAGAAGGTAGAACAGCTTTCTCTAATGGCACATTGATAGCATTAGGAAGCGAATCATCATATACCCATGTTGTAATGAACAGTAACGGAGTAAACACCTTTCAGGTTAGACTATCTACTGATGTGTTGACAAAGGCGCCAGTAGACATCTCTGGGTACGATTATTTACAAAGAAGGGATGCTATAAGCAAAGATAATGTATCTTTTTTTAGTGTTTCGAGATTTGACACGATAGACAGCACATCGGTTGATGATTCAACTGTAGCTTCAAATACAGCGGATCTATATAACGCATATAGCATCTCATCTATACTGTCATTTGCAAGAAACAATCTAACTCTCTTGCCGTATAAAAAGACTAGAGTGCCTTTAGGATATTTACCTAGTACGTTCGATAAGCCTGTTAAATTCTCGGGTGTAATAACCATAACAAACGACTCTGAAGTTACTCAAGGATCTACTAGTCCTGGCATATTCATGACTAGTCCTAGCAATGCCTCTGCCGCAGGTGTCAGAGCATTTAGCGATTCTTCTCAGCCTTGGACTGAAGACGGCACAGCAGGTAATGCTGCCGCATCAATTAAGACCACTAAAGCCTCGACTGAAGTGACAAACTTAGACTTTAATCCTGGCGATGTAGCATTAAATGAGACACAATCAGCTACGCCCGAGTTCGCTCAAGGCACTACAGCGTCTTTACTCTCTGCGACAGATATTACCAGAACGATAGAATCATTTACACATAAGATGCCTATGACTATAAATGGAGAAGAGTACTTTCTTTTAATGAGAAGTACTTAAGCATCCTTTATAAATCCTTTGTATTCTGTGGTGACGGGTGATGCGCCTGTGGTGACGTGTGTTACTTTCAATATATCGGTTGTAGCATCACCTGCGCCAGCAGTATATGTTGCTATATTGCCAGATGGAACTCTTAATGATATTCCTTCTACTTTTAATGATACCACAGTAAGATCCGAGAAATTTGTAGTAGTCTTTAATCCCAAATCTGTTCCTGTAAACGGTGGAGCGGTGTCTAGGGGAATAACACAATACTCTTTGTTTATGGGACTGCTAGGATTGTATGTTGCAGTGGTTGCTGTCTGAGGAATAATTATGACTGTTCTTCCCTCAGGTATATCCTGGGTCATATCTTTATCAAGAACGATCTTAACTCCTGCATCCACACTCGCAACAAGGGTTGATACAGGAATAGCAGGAATAGCAGGAATAGCTCCTTCAAACTGAACTGTATCGCCCACGTTAATGCCAGTCGTACTTGCAAGGAATAGATGTCTAGGCTGTGATGATATATCTGCTAGTGCGTCAGTGACCTTACCGAATATTCCTCGACACTCAAACAATGAAGACTGTTCTCTAAATCCTGTGCTTGCGTAAACTCCAACAACAACATCTGCTGGTATATTAGAACCATTACCTATTCCGTAACTCGCTTCTGTATCTAAAAGCGCAGAGCTGGTGGCACCATGTATCTGTGTGGTGTTTATAGTTATGAAATCGCCAGCAGCATCGTTACCCAATGCACTACTCGCTACTACCAAAGGAGTAGTTATTTTATTAGTAACAGTACTATCTGTTAAATCGCTATTCAGTCTAACCTTTTCAGTGGTCCAGCCCATCTCTTGCTGATATATTAAATCTCCCGTGGACACATTCTTAGGCGGTTGACCATTTTCAATAGCATATAACTTTCCAGCGGTATCACTAGTTCGTACTAATCTATACAGTCCCACTAGTCCTAGATGTCTCCATAGCATACCATTGAAATTAGCTGCATCCGATGCTGTCGATATATCTTCTCCACCTGAGCCGTCAGTCAATGTTGGCGCAGATTTTTCATCAGACTCGTTGATTGCTGTAATGTATGTGGGATCTATAAACGCTTGTTTCCTAGTGCCCGTATAACCGGTTGCTGAATACTGTACTCCACCACCAGACTCACCCTTTATAGTGTACTCATGCAGTTTGGTTTTTCCTCTAATAACTAACTTAGAACCTACAAACTGTTCAGTGGTTGCGAATATCTGTTCAGCCTTTCCTGCGGCAGTGGTTGCTCCTCTTTCCTGGAGAAATCCTTCAGTGACGGATATTTTTCCTTGATTATCTAAGGCCTCAAACTGTCTAACCGGACCAGGTCGATCTGGATCGCTGTTTATGACGTTTGATGTGCGATAAACCGCAGCATTGGTCTTAGGAGGATCATAATTTCCAAACAAGACATTATCTACTCTTAAAGAATTTGCAGATAGAGGATTCAATGAACTAACCCTATTGTCTTTAAAGTATTCGTATGAGTGTTCGCCAAATTGCTGTTTTAAATATTGAGAATACATATCGACAAAATATATGTTACCTCTGTCTTGCAGACTATCTACGTCTAAAAGCTTTGTCCCTAAAGTCCTATTCTCAAATTTATTCCAGAAGACTGTATATCGTACTCGAACCTTTTCTCCAACAGGAACTTCTGAAAAGTTTATTCTACGACTCTTAATTTGAGTCTCTGAACCTGATTCCCAAGAAAATACTACGGCGGTACTTGTTTGAGTATCATTTGTTAATGTTCCTGTAGTTCGAACACCAGTCACTAAGCCAGTATCAGAGCTATAGATAAAATCGGCTATAACTGCGTTTATGGACTCTCCAGAAAATGTGACTGTCATTCCCTCTGCTAAAGATTTGGATTGAGCATCTGAAACATCTACAATTATTCCTTCAATCGCGTCAGGCACATTAGCATAGTCGGTGGTAATTGTTATCGACTCTGAGACCACGGACGCCTTTGTTACCCAGTTATTTTCAGTCTCTAAATCGCTAGTAGACACCTTATCCTCTTCTACTATGTAGAATCCGTTTGTTACGATTCTCTGACTAAATTTCTGTCCAAGATATCCTGTCCACTGAATAAGACCGTACTCATCGCTGAATGATGGGTGAATTTGACCCTCTAGGCTCCATTTGCCCTGATTCCAGAAGTCTATAGGTCCCACTGAAAGTGGTATCGTCGGATCGAGTGTGGTGCTGAATATATTTGTTCCTAGTGTTGCTGCACTATTCTGTGACGACTTGCCGGTAACGTCTGCAGGTATTGCAGTATTTACCCTTTCGATAGGAACCATGTATGCTACTGGTCCGTCACCGCCACCTATATTCGGTGGACTGCCCAATATAGACTTAAAATTATCTATTTGATCTTGCAGGGTTACTCTAGGCTGAACAAGCAAAGATGTATTATCAGCACTTCTCAAATACTTCTCAGTTATTGCTGCTAACTGAATGAAGTCTTTAGATTGTCCTATAGGATCTTCTTCCTTGACTCTATCTGCTACCGATAATGCGCCATACTCGATGCCCTTGATGGGGTCTAATAAATCGCTTGAGGTAAATCCTGTAGGGGAAGAGACTATTTTGAATAACTTATGAGTTCCTGAAGTGAAATTCGCGTTAGCTATACCACCAGTGGTGAAGTCAATTCTCCCAGCGGTATTGTCTCCGCCAGTAACGGCATTCTCTGATGTATCATAGAGTGATAAGGCATCTACAGTGTTTACGTGGACATAGTATGTCTGACCACTAATGAGTGGTGACAATATCGCCAGCGTCGAATTCACATCCACATTAGCTGTGCAACTATATGTCACAGCGTCACCTGTAGTGTAACCATGACCAGTAATAGTTATCTGATCTGTGGACGCATCGACTATCGAGGAACTGCCTGCATCAAAAGACTTAACTATAGGAGCATTATCTACAGTCTGGACAGATAGATCGTCTAGGAGACTAGTGAGTGCAATAGGCTGGCTTTCGATGTCCGATAAGCTCTTATCTGCTCTTAATCCGAATTTTAAGTACTTGATATTTTGGGGCATAATTTGTCCATTATGTGATAATAGTGTGGTATTCTATTATTTATAAATACTGATAATATCTATTGGAGAATAGCATGGCAATCAAAGCAAACATTATCATAGATCAAGGAACAGACTTCACAGCAACAGTAGACGTAACAACTACCGAAGGCGGAGTATTTGACCTATCGAACCACACAGCATCGGCAATGATGAGAAAGAATTACGCACAATCCTCAGCAACCGCAACATTTACTTGTACAGACAATGGCGTTCTTGGACAGATAACGATGTCCCTAACTAATGTACAGACCTCTGCTATAGAACCTGGTAGATACTTGTATGATGTAGAAATAACGAAGACTAACGATGATCCCGTAACGATCACTCGTGTAGTCGAAGGAACAGTCACAGTAACTCCTGGAATGACCAGATAAGGAACAGAATTAAATGCCTGATATTAACGCCAAGCTGACCACGAGTCAGTCAATCAAGGGTAGAGTCAACACAAACGACGAGATTGTTGTTAGCAAGTTCTATGAGCTCCCTCCTGGAACGGCACTGTCACTAAATGGTCTAAATGACGTTAATGTAGTATCACCTGCGAGCGGTAGCTTTCTAGCATACGACTCTAGCAATTCTCAATGGATAGATACCACAGCAGTCCAAATCGTAGGCTCTTCGGTAAACATCTCAGGTAATCTCGCGGTTGGCACTATCACAGCCGGTCTTTGGAATGGCACAGCAATCGCAGACGCATATATCTCCAGCGCAGCCACTTGGAATGGGAAACAGAACGCCCTTACTTTCGGCATAGCCGATACAAATAGTCTTGTGGCTGATGGCACTCCTGTTAGTGGGGAGTTTGCCCAATTCACGTCAGATGGTCTTGTTAGTCGAACTGACGCTGAAGTAAGAAGTGATATAGGATTAGGCTCACTAGCCACACTCAATAGTCTTGCTTTCGTTGATCTTACTAGTACGCCTACAACAATCGCTGGTTACGGAATCACCGATGCGTTTGACGGTGCAACATCTAGTTTGACAGGCGATATTGATCTTACGTCTCAAGTGACAGGCATCTTACCTGTTGCCAACATGGCGGCAACTGCTCTTACAACAGTTCAAACTGCGGCATCACAAGTAGCACAACTAGCACTCGTAACAGAAGAGGGTGACGTAGTTGTTCGAAGTGACGAACTTAAAACATATATGCATAATGGTGGATCTGCTGGTACTATGGCAGATTTCACGTTACTTGCTACGCCAACAGACTCCGTAACAAGTGTAGACGGTAGCACAGGTGCTGTAACAACATTGCAGTTAGGCACTTCATCAACGACTGCCTTAGCTGGCGATACTGTTATCCCTGATGTAAGTAACTTCATTACAGCTTCAAGCAACGAGACATTAACAAATAAATCTATTGATGCTACACAATTAACTAACACAATTGACAATGCTAGATTACCATCTGCCGCAACAAATATCACGAGTGTTGGTACCTTAACGAACTTGGTTATACAACCACCTGTCGGATCTACCGGTGGGATTCTTGTTAATTCAGAGGGCGGTAGCGCATCGTTCTTACTCGCTGGTGTTGGTAGTGTTGGAGACGCAGACTATGTTGCTCCAGGCAATTTCTATGTACTTGGTGCAGCCAATACATTTATTACTAGTGCTTCTACAAGCTTAATTGGCACTACAGTCATACTAGAAACCCCTACCGTAGAGTTTAAAGGCTCTGGCTACTCTTCAGATTTGACTAGTTCTATCAAGCCAGACAATACTAACTCCTCATCGAGTTGGAAATTGACTGATAAGGTGCTCAATATAAACTCAGCATCTTCAGCGCCAACAGCTATGTGGTTAGGAGATAGCGGCACTAAATTATATATTATAGGCAGCACGAATGATGATATAGATCGATTTGAACTGACCACTCCATACGACATTTCTTCCAATATTATTGCAACAACATCGAACGATACTGGTAATGGTACCGTTCCACAGGGTATGTACTTCAAGTCAGATGGTACTAGATATTGGACTGTAGATAGTGGGCCAGACTATATTCGTCAGTATTCGTTGAGCACCGCTTGGGATATTCAAACATCAAGTCGATCAACTAATACTCTCAACGGAAAAGCCTATGTTAACATCAGGGATAATGGTGACGCAAATCCAACAGGAGTGGCTTTTAGTGCTGACGGTCTTAAAGTTATAGTATGTGGCACCGACGGTGCAGGTTCTACTGGAGACTCGATCTACTCATACACGTTAGGCACCGCTTTCGATATTTTTACTATGGTAGGCATGGATACAAATAATGTCGCTCCCTCTCCAGATGTTAGAGTGCAGTTTAGTAGCTTCACTGATCTTAGAGACGAAATTAGCCTTCCTCATGACATATTCTTTCTTCCTGATGGCCTGACTTTATATGTCGTATGT